>Ga0209570_1000595_pt1 | contig 35234 bp, 30 predicted proteins | sample EBPBio172007_DNA_FD_185861 | JGI IMG/M metagenome (GOLD analysis project Ga0209570, IMG submission 185861) | Wastewater treatment Type I Accumulibacter community from EBPR Bioreactor in Madison, WI, USA - Reactor 1_9/17/2007_ DNA (SPAdes)... | ecosystem: Engineered > Bioreactor > EBPR >... | reverse complement strand
CGGCCGCGTTCCGGTTATTTCGTCCGCGCCCGCACCGTGCCACTCAGCTCCCTGCCTGCCCCGCAAAGGAAGCCGCACGCGCAACTGGTCGGGGTCATCGCCCGCAATCAGGCCTTTGTTGCCGCCCAGAACCGGCCCGGCATCGTGCCACTGGGCTATGCCACCCCGGCCGCCGAACTTTTTCCGGCGGAAACCCTGCGCCGGCTGCTCAATCAGGCCAGCGCCCGCGACCCGGAGATGCTCACCCGCTATCCGCAAAACGCCCGCGGCCTGCCGGCACTGCAGGCCGCCGTGGCACGCCGGCTGGCGCTGGCCGGGGTAGCGGTCGGCCCCGAGGAAATCGTCATTACCCACGGCTGCACCGAGGCACTGAATCTGGCACTCGGCGCGGTCACCCGCCCGGGTGACACGGTGCTGCTGGAAGCCCCCACGTATTACGGCCTGCTGCAATTGCTCGAATCGCGCGGGCTGAGGGCCCTGGAAATCCCCGGCGATCCGTTCAGCGGCCCCTCGCTGGAAGTGATCGACGCCGCTACCCGGACTCCGGGGCGCATCCGCGCTGCCTTGTTGATTCCCAATTTCGCCAACCCCACCGGCAGCCTGATGCCCGCCGAACGCAAGGCGGAACTCGCCCGCCTGCTCGGCGAGCGCGGCATCCCGCTGATCGAAGACGATGTTTATGGCGACATGGGCCATGACGGCGAGCGTCCGCCGCTGGTCAAACATTGGGACCGCGAGGACCTGCATATTGCCTGCGGTTCGTTCAGCAAGTGCCTTTCGCCCGGTCTGCGGGTGGGCTGGATTGTCGCCGGGCGCCATCGGCCACAGGTCGAAGGCTTGAAATTCGAGCACAGCGGCGCCACCACCGTATTACTGCAGGCGGCATTGGCCGGGTATCTGGATAGCGGCGGCTACGACCGCCACCTGACCCGCTTGCGCACCCGGTTCCGCCGCCAGATCGCCCGTACCGCGCAGCTGGTCGCCCAGCATTTTCCCGTCGGCACGCGCCTGGCCAGCCCGCGCGGCGGCTTCGTGCTGTGGGTCGAGCTGCCGCCTGGTTGCGACGCCGACCGCCTGGCCGAGCTGGCGCTGCAGCAGGGCATCGGCATCGCCCCCGGCTCGCTGTTCTCGCTCGACGGCCGGTTCCGCCACTGCCTGCGCCTCAATTGCGGCCAGCCGCTCACCGACCAGATCGTGCAGGCCATCGCCCGGCTGGGCGAATTGGCAGCTTCGCTTGCCTCCTCGCGCTGAACACCGCATCATTCCTGTTTTTGCCTAGCCTGAGCTCCGCCATGAAAACCGGTTTCACCACCCGCATCCTGCATTCCGACCTCGAATCGCCGATCGAACATAGCGCCGTGCACAAGCCGATGCATCCCGCCATGGCCTACGGCTACGAGGATGCGCGCGAACTGGCGCGGGTCTTCCAGGGCGAGCGCACCGGTTTCATCTACGGACGGCAGGGCAACCCCACCGCTGCCGCGCTGGAGCAAAAGATCAGCAAGATGGAAGAAGGCATCGGCAGCATCGCCTTCGCCAGCGGCATGGCAGCCATCGCCGGCACCTTTGCCGCGCTGCTGCGCAAGGGCGATCACATCGTTTCCAGCCGTTTCCTGTTCAGCAACACCACCAGCCTCTACGGCACGCTGACCGGACTCGGCTGCGAAGTCAGCCTGGTCGACGCCACCGATGCCGCCGCAGTGGCGGCGGCGATCCGCCCGGAAACGCGCATGGTCTTCGTCGAAACCATCGCCAATCCGCGCACCCAGATCGCCGATCTGGCCGGGATCGGCCGCCTGTGCGCCGAACGCGGCCTGCTCTACATCGTGGATAACACCATGACCTCGCCCTGGCTGTTTCAGCCGCGCGCGGTCGGCGCCGGGCTAGTGATCCATTCGCTGACCAAGTACATCTGCGGCCACGGCAACGCGCTCGGCGGTTCGGTCACCGATACCGGCCTCTACGACTGGACAGGCTTTCCGAACATCTACGAGGCTTATAAAAAGGTCGCCCCGGCACAGTGGGGCCTCAACCAGATCCGCAAGAAGGGCTTGCGCGATTTCGGCGCGACCTTGGCCGCCGAATCGGCGCACCGTATCGCCATCGGCGCCGAAACCCTGGCGCTGCGGGTGCCGCGCGCCTGCGAGAATGCCGCCCGCCTGGCTGCCTTTCTCGCCAGCCATCCCGCAGTCGACCAGGTCTATTACCCCGGGCTGGCCAGCCACCCGCAGCACCAGCGCGCCAGCGAGCTGTTCAAGGGTTACGGCGCCCTGTTCAGTTTCGAACTGGCCGCGGGCGTCGATTGCTTCGACTTACTCAACCGCCTGCAACTGGTCATTTCCTCGACCCACCTTGGCGACAACCGTACCCTGGCGATTCCGGTGGCGCACACCATCTATTTCGAAATGGGCGCCGAGCGCCGCGCCGAAGCCGGCATCGCCGACGGCTTGATCCGCGTTTCGGTCGGCATCGAGGATGGCGACGACCTGCTCGCCGATTTTGCCCAGGCGCTCGCCGGCTGATCCCGGGATGAGTTACCGCCCTGCCCGGCGCTGCGCCGATATCGCGCCTTTCCACGTCATGGAACTGCTGGCCCGCGCCAAGGCGCTGGAAACCAGCGGGCGCGACATCGTGCACATGGAAGTCGGCGAACCCGATTTCCCGACGCCCGAACCCGTGGTCCGCGCCGCACAAGCCGCCATCGCCACCGGTAAGATGTTCTATACCCCGGCGCTTGGTCTGCCCGAATTGCGCCAGGCGATTGCCGCTTTCTACCGCCAGCGCTACGGCGTCGACATCGCAGCCGAGCGCATCGTGGTCACCGCCGGCGCCTCGGGCGCCTTGACCCTGGCGCTCGCCTGCCTTGCCAACCCCGGAAGTGAGTGGTTGCTCACCGACCCCGGCTACCCCTGCAACCGCCATTTCGTGCGTGCTTTCGAGGGAATTCCGGTCGGCATCCCGGTCAGCGCGGAGAGCAATTTCCAGCCAACGCCGGCACATCTCGCCGCACACTGGAATCCGCAAACCGCGGGCCTGATCGTCGCCAGCCCGGCCAACCCGACCGGGACCATGCTCGGGCTGGACCAACTCACCGCCCTGCAAACCTTCGTTGCCGCCCATCAGGGGCATTTCATCGTCGACGAGATCTACCACGGCCTGACCTACGAAACCGACGCGCCGACTGCGCTGGCAGTCAGCGACGAGTTGTGGGTGGTGCAGAGTTTTTCCAAATATTTCCAGATGACCGGCTGGCGGCTCGGCTGGCTGGTGGTGCCGGAAGCCTATCTGCGCGACGTCGAAAAGCTGGCGCAGAACCTGTTCATCTCGCCATCGACCCCGGCGCAATTCGCCGCGCTGGCCGCCTTCTCGCCGGAAACGCTGGCCATCCTCGAAGCCCGCCGCGCGGAGTTTCGCCGCCGCCGCGACTTTCTCGCCCCGGCGCTGGAAAGCCTGGGCTTCGGCATCGCCGCCCGGCCCCAGGGCGCGTTCTATCTCTATTGCGATTGCAGCGAATTGGCCCCGGACAGCTTTGCGCTGGCCGGCCGGCTACTGGAAGAAGCCGGCGTCGCCGCCACGCCCGGGCTGGATTTCGGCGCCCACCAGCCGCAGCGCTATCTGCGCTTTGCCTACACGACGGAAGTGGAACGGCTGGCCGAAGCCGTTGAACGCATGCGCCGCTTTTTCGGGCGCTGACTGGCGGAGGCGGTGACAGCTTGTATACAAACCAAACATGTCCAACAACGATAAAAAACAAAACTTAATACGTTGATTTATATTAGGTTATATTCAAACAAAGACGATCGCATCCAACTGAAACTATCGAGTTGTGGCATACTGATTGGCATACCAGACAAAGTATGCCATGGCTGTTATTCCAGACACCAAAGCAAGAAACATCAAACCCGACAGCCCTCAACTGGCACACGGGGGCGTCACCGGATTGGTGCTCATCCCTTCAAAGACCAAGGGACGTGGGAAATGGGTATTGCGTTTCATCAGCCCCGTGACCGGCAAGCGGCGCAATACTGGATTGGGAACCTATCCGGAAGTAGGCATCGCAGAGGCCGGCAAGATAGGGATGAGAATGCGAGAACTTCTCGCAGCTGGCAAAGACCCGCTTGAAGAAAAAAATATCGAATCCAATCTACCAAAGATTCCAACCTTTGAATCCGCAGCAAAGACGGTTCATAGGGAACTGCAGCCAGGATGGAAAAACAAGAAACACGGACAACAATGGATCAACACCGTTTCGACATACGCATTCCCCGAAATCGGTCACATACCTCTTAGCGAAATACAACCGAAACATATTGCCGACGCGCTTCGGCCAATCTGGCTTACGAAGCCCGAAACTGCCAGCCGCCTAAAGCAACGGCTGCACTCAATCCTGGCCTGGGGATGGGCGCATGGCCATTGCAACTCCAATCCAGTCGACGTCGCTCATCACCTACTCCCGCAACAGCCAGGCAAGACTGTTAGAACAGAACATCAACCGGCAATGCCTTGGCGGGAGATTCCCTCCTTCTTCAAGAATCACTTGGGTAACAAAGTCAGCCAAGACGTCACGCACCGGATGCTCGAACTGCTGATCCTTACCGCAACCCGTTCGGGCGAAGTTCGCGGAATGTGCTGGAATGAGGTCAATTTTGAACAAGCGATTTGGACAATTCCTGCGGAGAGAATGAAGGCCAAGCAAGCGCACCGCGTCCCGCTAACACCCCGTTCCATCGAAATTTTGACGCTACAACGCGGCCTGCACGAAGAGCTGGTATTCCCTTCACCGAGAGACCAAGTCATGTTGTCCGACATGGTTCTGACAGTCTTTCTAAGGCGCATAAAAGCCAACAGCGGCACACCAGACCGTTACGCTACTGCGCATGGGTTTCGCAGCTCGTTTCGAGACTGGTGCAGTGAGAACGGTTACCCCAGAGATTTAGCTGAACGTGCGCTGGCACACACTATCAGCAACAAGGTTGAGGCTGCGTACCATCGCACCGATTTATTGGATCAGAGAAAGCCAATGATGCAGGCATGGGAGAATTACTGCTTGTCAAAATTGGGGACGAACCAGGCAGCGTAGTTACATTGCGTCACTTCAATGTGTTGTTGCTGTTCAATCTTGTCCAATCCAATGCAAATAAATGCCAGCGCTTGACAGCCCCCCTATCAATTAATGAGAATCTTGGCCCATGGCTTGAGCATGCTCATCGCCAATGGAGCGTGCGACACCAAAAGTCGCCGCTGACAGATGGTCGCAAGACGTAATCGCGACAACTATTTAGTGCGCACAGCGCACGCTTTATTCGCGGGCAGTGCATCCCGCCATTCGTGCAGAATCTCGTGCACGAATCACATTCGGCACCAACGTGCCCCTTATCGCGCCGTCATCTGGCACCACCATTTTTTGCCGACTTCTTGCTGCACCCGAATGCAAATTCGGACGAGTCGAGCGGCGATTTTTTTGATAAGGTATTCCACATGCATAGTAATATCACCGGCTCGTCAGCCGTAAGTAGTGCCTCGACAACCAACCGGATTGTTCGCCTGCGTGAGCTTTGCAAACTCCTTGGCGCATCTCGCTCAACCATCTACAACTGGATCACCGAAACATACCGATGGCATATATCTGAATTTCCAAAACCCATCCGGGTCGGTAATTCAGCGATCGGATGGCTCGAATCTGACGTCGCGAATTACCTCCAGGCACGCCAGCAGAAAGGGGGACGCCATGTTTAAAAACCCGCAAAACTTCCCGATTTTCGCGCTGGGCAATGATCTCGCCAAGGTCGTGATTGAGGTGCACAAAGAAACCGGCGCGCCAATCTCGTCAATCGCATCGGCCGTACTCTCTTCCGTTTCACTCGCCTGCCAGGGACGACTCCGCGTCAAGAAGCGCGCCAATCTCATTTCGCCAGTTTCGCTTTGGCATATTGTAATTCAAGGTTCCGGCGAGCGGAAATCCGCGGTCGTCAAGCGAATCTTCGAACCCGTTCAAACATTCCAGCAAGAACAGGAAATCGCTCACGAAGTCAAACTCAAACGCTACCGGGCCGAACTAAGTGCCTGGAACGCAGAAAAAAAAGGGATTCACGCGGCGATCAAGCAAAACGCGCAAAGCGGTCAACCGTCTGACGACGAAAAGGAACAACTTGTAGAACTTGAGCGCTCGAAACCAACGCCGCCGAAGGGATTCAAGCTGCTTCACGAAAACGCCACCCCAGAAGCCATCAAGCTGAATCTCTTTGAAAACTTCCCAACGGCTTCGCTACTGACCGACGAAGCCGCGGCTCTTATTGCGAGTCAAGTCCTTCGTGATCTCGGCGCCCTGAACAAGTTGTCCGATGGCTCCCCGCTCCCAGTTGACCGGGTGAGTTCTGGTAGTTTTGTGGTTCGAGACGCTTCCCTTACGGTGATGTTATTCGTCCAACGTGAGGTTCTAAACTCGTATCTCCAAGGCAAGGGCGAACTCGCACGCGACGTCGGTTTCCTGGCACGGTTTTTCGTCACATGCCCGATGGATGCTGCCGGTACGCGATTTCTGGCGCATTCCACGCCGGCCAATCCAGAAGTCATGAACCGCTTCGGCGCCCGCATTCATGAAATTTTGCACGGACACATTGCTGACGACGGCGAGTCGTTGGCAAAACCCATCGAACTATCGTTCGACGCCCAGGCGCAATTGCGTTGGGAGCAAGAGCACGACGCCATCGAAAGCATGCTGGCGCCCGGTGGGTACCTCTACAGCATCAAAGATTTCGGTGCCAAACTTGCCGACAAAATGGCTCGATTAGCGGCTCTTCTCCACTATTTTGGTGGTAGCAAGGACCCTATTGGCGTCGACACCCTGGAACGGGCCATTCAGCTATGCAGATGGTTTGCTGAAGAATTTGTCCGAGTTTTCGTGCCGCCTCCTGCACCTCCACCGGAAGTGGCCGATGGCAATCTACTGCTTCCATGGCTGGCGAATTCGATCCGAATTGACGGTGCTTGGTCGATCAGGAAAACGGAGCTTCTCCAACAAGGCCCAAATCAATTGCGCAACAAACTTCGATTGAATGCTGCGTTGATCTACCTGTCCAACTACAACGCCCTGCAATTTCAGAAGATCAAGAAAACCACGTGGGTGGTATGCAATCCGGGATTTTTCACACATGAACGGATACACCAGCTTTGCATGCAAGGTGCAAAATTCTAACGTAGCGCAACACAGGAGCTGCTGTTCTCGTTTTCGGCGAGATCAGCAGCTTTTTGCGCATTCCAAGAACACGCTAAACAAAAAATAATGCTGGCTCCGGTGACTGAGAACTCGATTTCCACAAAAAACATAGCATTCAGAACCGTCCGCTAGTCCGACGAACGTATCACCGCTAGAAATGCGGTTTCATGCTGAAGACACTCTGATCGAATGATGTATGGCGTAGCCTCTTTGCTGCGCATCAGATTCCGAATCTGAGACCTTGCCGAAGCCCTTCCGGGCCTCGATGTCGAATTTCCATGAGTAAAAAGAACATACCTTTTACCCTTTAATTTTGCGTCGATCAATGCATCCATTGCCACAGTTTTGACGGCATGCATTCGCTCGTCAAAGCTCAATTCCTTCGCAAAATGGTCTTTGTAATTCGACCAATGAAAATCAACTTCCATGACATCCGGGAACTTCCGGAATTCAACCCAGTTACGCGAATCGGATTTGAACATAGCCATAGACCACTTCTCCTAGAACAGAACAGCTTCAGCAATTGCATCGCCAACATTCTTCACACGCCCATCAACATACAGTGGTGTTGGATTGATCTGCCCACCGCCGCCGATTCACCTCTCGGCAACGACCAAACGCTTCTCTCATCTCATGCGATGAGAATATGGCCACTGTACTACTTGGAATTGTTTCACATAGACAATCCAATCGCGATTCAATCAGTGCTGGGTAGAGGGAAATGGGCAGACTTACGACCACCCATTCCACTTGCTCGCTCAGTGCCCAGCAAGCCGCGCCATCTTGTCGTTTAGCTTGTCAGCCAAGGTTCTTCGCTCCATTCCTCTCTGCTGCACAGCCTCATCGCCAGCCAACTCTGCATGCGAGAAGAACTCCTCCACAACCCCGGCACCTTCTTCTTCACTATCTTCGAAGGCACCATTGCAAAGCCCTTGTCGCGCAGCACCATCCAACGCTGCTTGATCAAAGCCGGCTTGCCTCCGTTCGTCGTCGAGTTGCTTTGCTTGGCTCAAAGCGCTTTCCAGCGTCATACCATGGCTAAGCGTGATATCCACGTAGTAAATCGGCGTGCCATGACTCTGCCGGGTCGATTTTCCACGTAACCGAAGCTCCAGCGGCAAGCAGGCCAATCGGTTACCGGAAATCGCCTGGAAATACTGCAATCGCGCTGCAAGCGTGCGAATGCTGTTAAATCCAGTCGTGCGAAACACAAAACTGCCCAGCGGATCATCATCACTAAGGGCGACATTCAGCCGACCGTAAGGCTTGCAGTTCCCACCGCTCGCCATCGAGCAGCCTTCCGGCGACGGACAAGAAAACTGCTCGACCCCCTCATCGCTCTGTCGCCGGCAGAACTCCCCATTGCCAACACAAACCGGGCGTCCCGTTGTCCGGTCGAAATAGCTGTATTCCGCCCGAAAATTCAACGAGGGGTCGTTGAACAGCAGGCGGATCGGAATGCTGCGAATCTTGCCGCCTTGCTCCTGGCGCAGGATCTCGTCGCAGGGATGAGGCAGCCAACCATCCTTGCTTTGTACCTGGGTGGTGATGGTGAATTGATCGTCTTTCTCCGGCAATCGCTTGCCGTTCCGTTCAACTACCTTGCCAATCGAAATCCGCCCCAGGACGGGCGGCGTAATCACGAAGCCTTTCAACATTTCTTGCTCCTTCAAATGAAAACGCCCTCGGATTCCCGTGACAACTGGGAACCCGAGGGCAATAAGTGATGATGAGATCAGGCCAGTTGAAACCGTCGGCTACCTGGTTTCGTCACGGCATAGCGCTGCTGCATTTCCGGATAGTCTTTGAGAAGTCCCGTGACATCGAGCACAACGCTGTCCTTGGCCTTTTTCCAGGTGACGGCGCCAGTTTCGAAGACAGCTCGCGTCGCAAAGCCCATCGCTTCCTGCAGCTTCTGCTTCAATTTGGATTCCAGCTGCTCGTACTCGGACATGCGATGCCGAACGGCCAACCAGTCGGCAAAGGCCCCGGACAACTCACGATCCCCAGAGAAATCGAGGCATTGCCCATCGTCTTCCGGGTACAGACAACGCAACGCGAGATCGGCAGATTCCGAGCCGTCCGCTGGCGGTGGAATGTCGCGTTCAACGTGCTGCCAGAACTGCCGCTCCAGATTGATCAATCGGGTGATCAAACGATCATCCCGCTCGATACGATGGATCTTCAGGTGCTGACCACCGATCAGAACTGCTACATCCGCAGCATGCTTACCCGTCACGGCCAACTGATGCTGGACTTGCAATTGAACGTACTCAGGCACACCGTCCTTCCAAAGGCGTGCGCCATTGATCCCGGCAGTTTTGCATTCGAGAATCTGCACCTCGCTCGACCCGGTCACCTCCCGGTCTATGTTGGCCAGCATCCACGGCAACGTCGGATCGGGATGCTGAAGCACGGCGTTGATACGCCGAACTCGCCGACCGGTTCGCTTCGTGTAATGCGCCGCAACAATCGGTTCGAGAACGTTGCCCCAGTAGGCCGGCGACGCCTCATCCTGCGCGTCGGTTTTTGGCAAAGTGCCGTCACGCCCGGTTTTTTCCAACCAAAGCTCCAGTTGGGATTTATAGGGATTTAGTCCGACTGCAGCCGCCGCATCCGAACTTCCGATACCTTGGCGACGAATTTGCAACCAGTCCTCCCGCGGCATCGCCTTGGTTTCCACCAGCCGAAGGGCCGGACGGGATCTGGGCACGGCGGAATTTATGACTTCATGAGCCTGCATGATGTGACCTCCAGACAAAAAAATCCCCTGCCGGCTGAGCCAGACAGGGGACAGAGGGAGAAAGAGACAATCCGATCTAGGCGACTAGCTGCAGAGCCGTATCGAGTGCGCGTTGCTTAATCACTGCGCCCTGACCGAACCAGGCGGAATCCATCCTGTATTCGGGACTCCGCGCACGACGCTCATGATCGACGAACTCGGTCACGGCATTGAGCAGCCCCCAGGCAGTCCCCTTGGCGGCATCCAGTTCAGCACCCTTGCCCTGTCCTTCGTACAACACCATGACGCGCTTCAAGGCGCGCTCGTTGGTCAGTTCAACCGGCTCTTGCTGACCGTTCTGGGCATCGCAGAGGACACGCAGAAAGTAGTTCATGGCCTCGTGCGATTTCACCTTGCGTTCAGCCAGCGTACGCATGCGGTACATGAATCCATCCCAGTGCGAAACGGCAATGCCAAGCTGTTGTTTGACGGCATGTGCATCGAAGCGCGTGTTATGCGGCACCTTGACGGCCTGAGCGGCACCATTGATCGCGATGCTCAAGGTGTTGTTGCACACCACACGAACCGTGGTCGGTGTCGCCGTTGTTGCCAGCGTTCCGTCGCAACTGGTCGCCAGCAGAAGATAGCCATTCACTAGATCGTTGCCCTTGAGCGTGGCCGTTTGACCCGTGCGAGCCAATGCCCAGAATTTCCGACCGCCTTTGAGCACACCAGCAGTTTCCAGTTGATACCCGGAAACCTCGGTCAGGTCGCGATAAAACTCCAGGACTTCGCGAGGCTGGACGACCCGATAACGCTGCGACACCACCGACAGCGCTTCCTTGGTGTCGGATCGATAGAGCACCTTCTGCTCTTCAAAGGTGTGGATGCTGCCGAGATTGCCGACGCTGTCAGACATGAAACGGACGGGCGATTCATCGATTTGCCAATCCATCCCGGCCTCCCGTTGCCAGGTTTCAATTGATTGCTTCTGCGGAAGCCGGTTGCCAAGGCCATGCCATGGTTCTTCGCCGACATAAGCCATTTGTTCAAGTTGATGAGCCATAAAAATTACTCCCAGGTAAAGGATTGCGATCAGTCATGAGCCACCTGAAAGTAATGGCCACAAAGCAGGCACTGGCAGTCATTGAGAACGCGTTGATCAATCACCTCACCGAGTTTTGCACCGGCTATGCCACCGGTCGTCGCGCCAACCAGACCACCTAGCAATGCCCCGGCAACCGACCCCAACGCCATACCGACTGGACCTCCAATCACCCCCACCATCCCACCAAATTCAGCTCCCACAAGAGCACTGGCGACACCGCTGATTCCGCCGCCCACAGTTCCTATGACACCTCCAACTTTCTTGCCGAGGCCAACCTGCACTACTTGAAACGAACTACAGACAGGGCATTGCAAAGACATATCGATCTCCTTGTTCCAATCAATGCGAGTTCATTTATCAAATGCTTTCTGTACTAATAAATGAAAAAACGCAGCCAAAAAGGCCAAAAAACAGTATTTGAAAAGAACCTTCCAGAGGTTCAAGTAAAATATATATGGCTGTAATTTTTTACGAACGGTATATATGTTATGGGACAAGTCTGCGCGAACCATAAACTCACAAAACCAGGCGAAACTCCATAAAACAAAATTCGGCGTTTGTCCTGAAATATAGAAAGCAAAACGGAAATCATCGGTGGATATATACGTTGTATTAGATTGTTACTAATGCCATATAACCATTCAACAACGAATGACCACTCGATATAGCTACCTAATTTAACTAATGGATTAATAAAAAATGATAACCACTACTACTCAAACAGCAGAAGATTTAGAACAAAGCGAACCATTCGAGGCCTATGAACCGTGGGAGAGACATACAGACAAAGACCGCCTTAGAACGATCAATGAAATATCAAAATTGGCTCTCGAAGGAAAACTATCGAAGATTGGTGTAAGCAGAACACAAAATGGACAAATTATTTACTTCGCAGATCAGAAAGCAAGAGCGAATGCGATGTACACAATTAGCAAATTTTCATACATCTTTCATCTGATTGATGATTATCGCTTTGGCGCTTATACTGAACTAGCACGAACCGCGTATCAACGCATCGATTACTTCAAACGAGAGCGAATAAGCGATTGCCGATTTAATGGCTTCTATCGCCCTGGTTTTGTGGATGAATTTGATCTGATGATTGATGTTTACAATGAATTTATCGACAACATACAACGTGTATACAAGGAAGCAGACTTTGGGAGAAAAATATCGGAAGAAAAGCGCCAAATGGCTGATCACCAGAAACGGTCAGAGGAATTCATCGACAGGGTTTTTGCGTATTCGGCAAACAACATCGTATTGAGAATCGATCTGGAATATCTTAAGCATCGGGACACACCACCTACGTTGGAACGCATTTCAAAAGATCTGGATCGCTTATTGGCACATATGCGCCATAATCCAGGATTCAATGGTCTGGTTTCCTACTTATTAGCAATCGAGTATGGCTATATCCGAGGGGTTCATTGCCATGCGTTTTTCATCCTGTCATCACGTGATCGTAAGCCGTCTAAGCACATTGGCCATGCAAAATTGATTGGGGAGGCGTGGAAACTGGTCACGAACGGCGACGGACACTACTACAATTGCAATCGTGATGCTGATGAGCACGAGATGAATGGCAATCGTGGCATTGGGGCAATCGCCTACTACGAGGATGAATTGATCAATAACTTAAAAAAGAAGGTGATCGGATACCTGTTCAAGGATTGGCAATTTGTCAGGATGGCTGATGGGCCGTGTGTGCGCACCGTGAGATTCGGTCAGGTTTCAGAACCTTATCCTGGTGCCGAGAAAAATCGACGGTACGAAAATAACCGTCCCGAAGGGAGCGGAGCGGAAGACATGCGGAACAGCCAAAGTTGATTGATTTCTGGGAGAGTGAATTATGGTCAGGCTTACTGACGCAAAACCGGCTTAATCGCTTTCTTCCGAAAAATACCCCAAGTCATTATCCGAGTGACTTGGGGCAGCGCATCAACCAATCCAGTATGCTACCTGCTATAAATAGCGTATTTGTAGCCCTAGGTTCCGTGTATGGCCGATAATGCACTTGTGTTCTTTACTTTTTTGATACAAGCATAAGCACAATGGCAAAGCCGAGCGCTACCAGAATAAAGTTGTCCACTAGCCCTCCTAGCAGCCAAATAGCTAACTCACCAATTGCACCGAAAACATAATAGGCGAGAACAGCTAGAACAACAATCGCGACGACTTTCACAATGACAATTCTGAATGCATTAACGCTAGATAATATTCGTAGCGCGAACGACATTTACACATTCTAGTCACCTGTTTCAAGTACATCAGCAAAGCAATGGGCCGGTTTTGCCGCCGGCTTATCCATACAACTCTTGAGATTGGCGAGCTTCATATTACAGGCTATCTTTGCGCGCTTCTTGGTTTCTTCTTCTGGTGCACCACCGAGTTTTACTGCAATAGACACCTCTTCGTTCACACATTTGTTGAAAAATGCTTGAGGGTCATTTTGAATGGCATCCCAACGAGCAGCATACTCGTCGGATGCATTTTTCGCCGCTTCTTTAAAGAACTGTTCCGGAGTCAGTTGTTTGCTCTGTGTTTCCCTTGGTGACTGCTCTTGACCCATACTCGGCGGCAAACTATTGCGATGTTCATTTTGTTGAGAACTTATTGTCTTATCGGCAACTTTGGCGCCATCAAGATTGGTGTGGGCTGAAGGTTCAGAGTTCAGTATTGATCTTAGTTGGTTAATACTGAACGTCTTCGGGATGTACCCTTCCTTTGGCGAAGAAAAAATACCTGCTCTATTTACCTGAAGTGACACTGAATTTCTCCCACTTGCTTCCATTTCTGCCACTAGTGGAGCGAGAAATTTAGCGTTTTGCTCACGGACAAATTTTCGGCCAAGCGCCGCCTCTTCCCGAAGTCGTTTCAGTGTATAACCATGCAGTTTGTCCATACCTCCCTTCAAAGCAGCGAGTAGCTCTGCGTCGCGAAGGAAGTCGGCCTGCTCCTGTATGGACATTCTTTTGGTTATCTCGTCAATCGAATTTGAATCAGCTCTCATGTCCAATGTTTGCTCGCCACACCCAGTTATAAGACAAATCATTGCCACGAAAAAGGTAAGTTTCACAAGTTTCATATATTCACCTGTTATATCAGCACTGACTTATTAATTTATGATGATAGGAATGGATGCCAAACATTACAGCTCGCAACAATGCTTTTGTCTCTCTGAGTTTTGCACGATTTTCTTTGCTTTCGAATTGAGCCAATATGTGCCGCTGCGTTAATCCACATTGCGCAAAATTTTGTGCGGACTACCGGTCAGCGCTGCTATTCCTGCTATAAGTCGCAGGAATAGCAGCTAAGCGGATTGAATGAGTGAAAAATTTTCAGGTGCTTTGACTCATTCCATGTCGACATTTCTTGGAGAAACGGCTTTTGAAGCCGAAATGCACGCAAAATTTGTTAGAAATACAATGTCCAGCCTTTTTCAGTTTTTGTCAGCTCAAGATTATATGTTTGGGTCCATGTTCTACCCTGTCCAAATATTTTTGCTCGCTCTTCACCACTTACAGAACCTACGGTGTCCACAAAGATCTTCTTACTTAATTGATCAGTAACCTTACAAACTTTCCCAAAGCCATTATCCAATGCATAGAAGACGCTAGCTTGCCTGTTTTCAAAACCTTGGAGGCCGGCTTGCACGATAAGGCGAGCCGCTTTGCTGCTTAGCTCAACCTCTTTCGAACTATATTCCTGCCTGAATCTCTTTTGAACATCGTAAATTTTTTCTTTCTCTTCTTCTCGTGTCGCTCGTTTATATTGCTCATCAAAGTATTGTTCCTTCTCTTCGATTTCTTTCTTTACAGCTTTCTCTTCCGAACGAATTTGCGAAACAATGGCTTCATATTTTTTTCTCGACTCATCAAACCCGGCCCAAAGCTTGGCGTTTTCTTCCGTTGGCTTGACGCTAACTTCGAATGAGGTTTTTACCTTATATTTCCCATTCTGTAACTGAACTCCATCAAGCTTTTTAATATCCTTAACCTCCATGCTTCCACAATTGGCGAACGTCGACGCGAATATCTCCTTCAAGTCGCTCTCTTGAGGAATATTGGAGTTCGAGCATCCCGACATAGCCACCATGAGAGTTGCTACGCTAGCACCAACGACAAACCTATTTATTAAATATTGTTTACTACTCACAATTCGCTCCCCATACGACTATTTAACAAAAATGCCATGCGCTTCTCCGCTTGGCAGACAAGATGAAGGTCAAGTTCGTGAACGAAGAACAATCGCCCCCATAGGGGGGATTGCTTATGACCAACATTGATCGTTTTCATTAGTCAGTTCGGCAATCCCGTTGCGACGTTCATCGCATTCGGTTGATTGTCAACCTACGCAGTCCTTCATGTCAATCGGTTGATTGACAACCATATAGGTTGATATGGAGGCCGCAATGAAAATCGATGAAATTGAGCTCGCGAAAGCGATAGGCAAGGTAATCGCTCGACGGCGCCAAGCGGCCAAGCTCACCCAAGAAGAGGTTGCGGAAAAGCTCGGCGTGGGCAACGAGGCGGTATCGCGCCTTGAGCGAGGTGTTGTTGTTCCTACCGTCATTCGGCTCGTGGAACTGGCGTCGATTTTTAAGTGCGCCGCGGCTGATTTTTTGTCAGAAGCCAGCAGCCTGCCAGCGGATCAAGCTCGTGAACTTCAGCGCATGCTTGAAGGGCTGAAACCTCAAGACCGGATCATGCTTGTCGAGTTGGTTCAAACGCTGTCGGGCCGGTTGAAGGAGTGCCGGTAGCCAAGAGATATTCGGGAAGAAGGCATCGAGGCATTCATAGGTCTGGGAAAAACGACAGCCTTCACTGAAGGCTAGCCAGAGTGAGAAAATCACACAGTTCGAGGCCGGTAGCCAACTAATAGTCTTCGGAGCTATCTGACAGGATTTCGGCCTTTGCTGCCGGTCGGCGTTTCTATGAATCTGGCGGCTACAGATTTGCAAGCGGGCATCTGAGTAAAATCTTCTTCGCTCGTCGTTCAGCAGCTTCAATATGCGTTAACGATATCTATCTGCCCAGTCAGTTTCGAACAACTAACCCCGACGTATCGTCATAAATCTACTAGCCGAGCAGTTTTCGGGTCATAGACAACATTTGTAATCGAGCCATCCCGGATACGCTCAACCGCTTCGTCAATCACCTGAAGTGGCACCAAGAACCACTCCCTTGGCTTCACAGGATGCCCAAAGCGATCTTCAATATTGAGCTCGATCTGCGCAGCACCAAATAGCCTATGGAAGATGTTTTCAAGCTTGGTTCGGTTGAGGTTATGGAGCGTGTAGGTCGCAACTATTTCAACCCCGGCCAACAGATAGGTGGCGTCCTTTTCCGCGCCAGCGATGCGTACTTCCACGTTGCCGCCCGTGACACCGATCTTATGAATCAATTCCCGGTGTTCCTGAATAAACGGATGCGGAGAATTGCTGCGCAAAACGTAAATAGTGCCGCTTTGAATGTCATCGCCGTCCAAGTTGCCGCCGAACAGCGGACCAGGGTCTGGGTCCGTGATCAAACGCGCAACCTCGTCACGGTGTAAGGCGCGCTGCAAAGATCGTTGCAAAACGTTGCTTTCCGTCCCGTTGTCATAGATCACGCGCAACCGAGAATCAAATCGGCGGTTGTCGAATTGGGTAGCGAATTCATCACCTACATTGGCGACGTACGCAATCTGTCCGCCAACAATGAAAAAGGTGCCTTTTTGAATTTCATCCAGCGCTTTGACCCGGAATGAACGTGTCTGACGAACGCCTGACTTTAGTTCCCGTTTTACCTGTTCAAAAAGTGGCTGAAAATCTGTGAAATCAGCGCAAACCGTGCGGTTGGCGACTTCTTCGGCCGCACGCTTTTCCGCACTGGAACGCACATGGCGCAATACAGTGATGTCGCCATGGTCGGCAGATTCATCGCTCGAGACCACGTTAACCCCGAGTTCAGCCAACAAGGCGTCTTCATCCAGATCGTCGACATCCAGTCGCTTTGCCGCGTCATCTGACAGCAAACCCGGAGCATCCATCTCTGCCAGCAGTGAATGCGCCTCCGGCAGTTTGCGTAACTGATCCAGCCTCACGGCATACAAACGCTCGAATATATCGCGGTCTTCGCCATGTGACGGAGCACGCCCATGAGTCTGATGAAACCGCAAAATATCCTCAAAACCCGTGATGATGCGCTCTTCTCTTGGGGTGCGGCTGGAAGTATTGAGCGGTGCGACTTCAACGCCAAGCGCCTCCAGAAGCTCGTCATCATCCATTTCAGCCATTGCCCGGCTCTCCCAGTGCCTGCGCTGCCTTGGCTTGCGCACGATACCGCGCCAATGCTGCAACGCCCTCGGCCATGCGCTTTTCCCATGCATCGGCAGAATTGATGTCCGGTAAACGGCCCCGCTCATTCTTAAATTGCAGGGCGCGTTTTGCCAATTCACGGGCCTCATCCTCGGGAATGCTTACCCTCTTGGCCGCAATGCTGGCCTGAACCTGGCGCAGAGATTTTTCATCCATCGCTTTCGCAAGGACTGCGTAAGCCGCATCGAATGGGTTGATACGATCAATCAGGTCAATATCCAGATCGCGCACATTGACGAACTTCCGTACCCCATCCAGCAAGGCCGTGCTGCCTTGTAGTGTGCCGTCTGCATCTGCCTGGGCTAGTGCCAGCTTGGCCTGTTGAGTGATGTTCATTGCGGCGATGGCATGTTGGCGAATCGCCTCTTGGTCGGCCTCGCTTAAATCCGGATAGCGTTCACGCACAATCTTACCCATGCGCAATTGGGTCAGCTCTTCCGGCAAAGTATTTTCCTGGTCAAACAGGCCGCGCTCCAGCACCGTCTTATCTTGCAAGAAGCTGGTGACAACCTCGTTCAAATCCTCCTTGCAGATTCGCGTGGCTTCTGGGCTTTCGGGTGTCGCCAGTCCATTAATCTCGACGTGAATCTCGCCCGTATCCCTATTAACTCCGATGTTGTGCCCGCCGTCCTTGTAGCCCTCGTCGCCATAGTCGAAGCCATCCTTCGGGCCAGCATTTTTCGGCGTGAACTCGTATCGTGGTGCCAATACTTGTTCCATCAACAGGCTGGCGGAAATCGCCTTGAGCATGTCGTTCACGGCCTCGGCCACGGCGGCCTGTTCCGCTGCCGGTTCAGCGATCAGGTTGGTGAAGCGCGATCTTTCCTTGCCCTCGGCATCACGGGTGGCACGGCCGATGATCTGCACGATTTCGGTCAAGCTACTGCGATAGCCTATGGTCAGCGCATGTTCACACCAAATCCAGTCAAATCCTTCTTTCGCCATGCCCAGCGCAATGATCACGTCGACGTGATCACGGTTGTTTTTCTGCTCCGGGTCTTTCAGTGCAGCCAGCACGCGAGAGCGCATGGATAAATCACTGTCATCCACCAAATCTGCCACCTTGAGGATGCGCCCCTCCTTGGTCTGAATCTGATGAAAACCCGTTGCCGGATCAACGCCCTTCCATTCACCCAGGGCGTGCATGATCTCGTTAACTTCGCGCTCCTTGTCTTTCAGGCTCTCCCTGGCTGCCGGGTGAGGAATATGCACAATGGTCTTGAGCGCGGGATCCAACACTTTGGCGACTGCATCCACATAGCGCCCGGTGTAGAAAAAGTAGCCAATATCGAGGGACTTGAGCCAGTGATAGCCATTGAGTTGCTCGTAGTAGGTATAAGTCACGGTTTCGAACCGCGCCTCATCTGCCGGCGACAACACCGCCTCACTATCGCCACGGAAATAGGAGCCAGTCATCGCAACCACATGCACCTTGTCGCGGGCGATGAGCGCTGCCAACTGACTGCCCAACTTGTTGTCCGCGTTGCTGGAAACATGGTGGAACTCGTCGATGGCGATCAGCCGATTGTCGAACGCCTCAATGCCCAACTCATCCACTGCGAATCGGAAAGTGGCATGCGTGCACACCAGCACTTTGTCGGCGCTTTTCAGAAACTGGCTGACCGCACCTACCGTAGTCTTGGCTACACGCGGCTCATCCGCACCCGGTGTGTTGCATAGGTTCCACTGCGGGGCCACCTGCCAATCCCAATAGAAGCCGCTCTGGCTCAGCGGCTCGTCGGCAAAGCTGCCACCAATCGAACGTTCCGGAACCACAATAATCGCCTGCTGCACACCTTGATTATTGAGCTTATCCAGTGCGACAAACATCAGCGCGCGAGACTTACCTGAAGCAGGTGGCGATTTGATCAACAGATACTGTTCGCCTCGCTTGGCATAGGCACGCTCCTGCATGGCACGCATGCCCAGCGCATTGGCCTTACTGGAGGCTCCAGTGCGAGCCGTCGTGATAGACACCGATGGAACGGTGTAGGCATTGGTCGGGTTGCTGGTTTGCTCACTCACGCTTTCTTTCCCCTTGTCGCTTTGTTTGCGGGTTTTGTCTTGGCAGCCGCAACCGTCATCTTCGTATAAAGCTCAAATAATTTTTCCAGCCGCTCGGTGTCGTTCTTGAATCGGCGGCCAATGTAGATACGCTCTAGCACTTCGTCGTTGTGCTCGTGGGCGCGGCGTAGGTTTTCCGGCATCTTTTCCGGATCATACAAATCAGCGATGGTGGCGGGGAAATGCGCTTCGCGGGCGAGCAAAATGGCTTCGGCGCAGTCGGTCAGGTCGGCTTTATTTTGTTCGGTGAGCAAGGGGACGGGGAATGTGTTCCAACCGAGAGTGTTGGAATACGAAAAGTCAGTGCGCATTCGCACGCAGACAGTCCCAATCCACACCCAATGCAGGCGCGAAGCAATGAGGGCCATGTTCCATAGGGGGGCATCATAGAGGGCGAAGCATTTGTTGGAGATGACACATTCGTTATCCAGCAGATCAACGGGCAAATAGTCTCGGTTCTCCGATGAAACAACCGGAATGGCAAAGAAGTTGCGCTTGCAGGTTCGCATTTCACGAAACTGGTGCGGTCTCTTAACCATTCCATTCGAAACCGCATCTTTTGACAATTGCCGAGCAGCCTGTCCTTTTTCCAACTTGCTCTTGATATCCGCAATCGCAAGAACTTTCTCGGAGGGCTCATCAGGGAACCAGAAGCAAAAACGCGGTTTGGCTTTTATGACCTCCGAAGAGCCGTAGAATTTTTTGACGAACGCCTCCTCCAGCCCTGCGTTCAAGTAAGCGTGTTTCCCATTTGTGTCAAAAATCAAATGCTCCGACATGCCGTAATAGTTGCCTTTTTGCATGGCTTGAAGGTCAGAAATCGGCCTGGACGATGGTGTAACCCAATAATCGTCAGCTGGCATCAAGTAGGCATTGATGTTTTTCGTTGAGAGTTTTTTGTCTTCATCATAGAGATCGGCAATGGGAGCTTGCACCCCGGCACCAATGCAGACAACTGTAACGCCAGCATCGTTCGTTGCTAAATTGCTCCATTTGAAAGACCGAACCGCAAAATTGAATTTGAGTCCATCGTCAAATAGCGGCTTCCAGAAACCTGTAACGTGTTGCCCCTGGGAGACACTGTTCGTGGCCACAAAAGCAAATTTTGCCCGTGTATGTTTTGCATATTCGTGGGCCTTAAAAAACCAGCCGCACACATAGTCAAGCAAGCCCCATCCATCAATTTTCTTGTCGAGCAAGTCGCTCATGTCCCTCTTCTGCTCGGCAGTCTTTTTGGCGTTCCCTTTGTAAGGTGGATTACCACAGATATACGTCTCGCCCCCTTCGTTTTTGAAGTCAACTCCAGTCTGGTCGAGCAGCGTGCTGAATAGATCGATCCCGACGACTTTCACGCCTGTCCCGGTTGGTGGACAAACAGTCAGCCAATCAAGCCTTAGCGCGTTGTCGCAACGAATCCAGTTTTCAGCGGCCAGAGGCAGAAATTCTTGAAGCGCGTCCTTCTGCCCACGATAAAGCACGTCGCACTGGAACTCTGCGATGATTAATGCCAAGCGAGCAATTTCCGCCGGAAAGTCACGCAGTTCGATGCCGCGAAAATTGGTTAACGGTATTTCACTGCCCAGGTACTGTTCCCCCCGACGGCGATTGATTTCCGCCTCGATCTCGCGCATCTGCTTGTAGGCAATCACGAGAAAATTTCCTGAACCACAGGCTGGGTCAAATACGCGGATGCGCGCCATGCGTTTGCGCAAATTCATTAGCTTGATCTTGTTGTCGCCAGCATCGTTTAATTGAGCACGCAGATCATCCAGAAACAGTGGGTTCAATACCTTGAGGATGTTGGGTACGCTGGTGTAGTGCATGCCCAGCGCACCGCGCTCTTCGTCGTCGGCTACTGCCTGGATCATGCTGCCAAAAATGTCCGGGTTGATCTGTTTCCAGTTCAGGCTACCGGCATGGATGAGGTAGGTACGGGCCATGCGGGTGAAGCGCGGCACGTCGGTACTGCCGGAGAACAAGCCGCCATTGACGTAGGGGAAACCATTGGCCCAGTTCGGCAAGCGTGGCTCGGCACTGACCCGCTCGCTGCTCTTAATGTTCATGGCGCGGAAGATTTCGCCAATCACCGCATGGGTGTTGGAGGCGTCACGCTCGCTATATTGTTCTACGGTTCGCGTGAACAGGCCCTCGCCATTGAAGATGTCGGTATCTTCGGCAAAAAAGCAGAAGATCAGGCGGGCCATGAAATGGTTCATGTCGGCCCGTCGTTCGTCTGTGGCCCAATCCGGATTTTCCCGCAGCAGTTCTACGTAGAGCTTGTTCAGCCGCCCCGTGGCACGCACGTCGACGGGATTATCTTTGATCTCCTTAATGGTGGAGATGCCAGCCAAGGGGAGGAAGAACCCAAAATGGTTGGGAAAATCCGGGTACGCCGATGCAATTGATTCGCCGCTGGCGAGGTCTTCGGCCTCCAGCGTCTGCCCATCCGTCGCCAGAATAAACTTGGCCTTTGCCTTGGTCGTAGCAGGACTGGCGCGCAAAGCCTTGAGAGTTTCGCCTACGCACCCAGCTTGGCATACGGCGAGATGAATATTGTTACGTAGCAGTACGCCACCGGGCACATCAGTGGCATTGTTATTACCTGCACGCAAACGCTTGAGGGCGGCATCCTTATTGCCGAAAGCGGCCAGAAAGGCATACGGAAACTCAGCCGCGTCGAAGGGCAGGAGCGCCAAGTCAGAGATGGCTTCTTCAATCTCTACTGCATTCATATAGCATTTTGCCGAATTGGGTTGATAGTCGCGCTTAATCGATATGTGTTCAATGACTGAGCGGCGGAAAGACAGCATTGTAAATGCATGTTTACCAGACCCCGAAGCACCAAAATACCTTTAAATGAATCGCGCCAAATTTCGCAGACGACTTCCAGCGTTTGTTCGGGGCAGCTATCCGCCTCATAGTGAAAAAATTTAGCGTGATGGCTTTGGCCGATCCACTGCCTGTTGCCGCAGGGATGAGGCCGGATATCGGCCTTTGCGGACAATCAAGCACTCAATCCAATCCGGCAAAAGGCGCTTGACTACGGTATTTATGACGGACTTTAGCGGATCTTCTTATCCCAATGATCAATCAACTCGCGCATAAGTGGCCAATCAAGACAGAGGTCGCCCGTTGTGAAACTTGAGGTGGCGGGAACCTTATTCTGCAAATCTGGATGCAGATGATCGGGGCCAACTTCCACTCGATGATGATTTGCAGAATCAATGCGTGCGAGTTTCTCGCCATTTCCGCCGTCGATCATGTAGCCGTAGTTGAACTCCCCTTCATACCGATAGATAAGCACGGTGCCTTTGGCAGTCCGCGCCTTTACGACAGTCTTGCCTTGATCGAATACCATCATGCCGAGGTTGGATTGCATAATGCTCGCGCCATCGGACAAAACTTCCTCTGGCGTTCGGCCGAGCGAATTCATCAAGAACGGAATATCAAACGCCTTTGCAAGATAGTTGAGGAGCGATGCCTCTTCGCGTGCTTCGGCCATATGCGTCGAACAAAGCCGAACAGCGGTAAGCAACGCAGGTTCGCCAATCCCACCAAAGGTCGTAGAAGCGATGAAGTCTGGCGGTGCCCCGCAAATGAGACAGCCAGACGAGTTCAGGAAAAGCGACGAATCAGTCGTCGTGTTGCGCGCGCGGCCGGACCGGAGCTTCTCATAATCGGCAATACGAGCGCTACGCACCTTGAGGTGCTCTTCTAGACGTGCTTTCCAGCCATCCTCGCGAACCAACCTGGACATTGTCTCTGGATGAGGCGCCTCCACGTTAAAATTGCTCTTCTTAAGGACCCCAAACAGCCTACCGGCTGAAAGCAGGTCGGGGCCCAGACGCAGGTGATAAAAGCGCGCAATTGGGAACCGCGATATATCCGAATACAGCGCCCCGCCAACAGTATTATCGCGGGTGGGAACGCACAGGACATGATCCGCGCCCCGGCACATATGCAGCATTTCATCTAATGAGTCGAGTCTGATCAGAAGCAGCGGTCGATCGGCATACTCAGCAACGTTTGATGCACAGATTGACAAATCAATAGACCTCCCAGGGATATTGCGCTCATAGAGGAAGGAGATCATTTCCCGGACTGAGCCGTTCATCGGTTTGGCGCCCAAAGAGGAAAGCCTTTCTTTCGTGGCTTTCACGTCGCCACCTATGCACTGCCTCTTGCGGCGGAATTCGCAATGTAGTGCGCTCGCCTTAGTATGTTTCTTTACGCTCAAAATACGCTCCCATCCTTTAGTCAGAAAGTACTTGTCCCGGTTTTTCTAGATGCTGTGAACGAACGCTTTAACCGAACAACCAACGAATGACCTTCTTGAGGAATCCTGAAATGCCGGAAGAGTGCACGGCAACCCATGGGGTGTCCGGCTTCAATCGCAGCTTTTCCTCGTTGCAACGTTTGATGTAGGCCTCTTGATCACGTGCGTCGCGTGCTTTGACTCTCGCTATCTGCTGCGCCGACATCGTTTCCATCCAAATCACCTCGTTATTGATAATCAAATAGTGCGATTTGCATGGAAACGACCAATTGCCGATCGACGGTTTAAGGGAGACTGATTGACCTTGGCGGTAGTACGACCACCCAGCAGGATTCAGTGGCGTCACAACCTCACGGCCGCAACCGCAACAACACTTATGGAGAGCTGTCCGGAAGCGGTCGGAGATATAGATCACACCATCCTGAAGGTCCTGTGGAGCGGACTCGACGAACTCGGGAATGATCGCCTTGCGTCTCATTCCTGAACTTCCTGGTCAGTTACGTTGAGGTGCAGTCGTTGATCGAATACCGTGTAGACACGGTGGTGCGAACGTTTGTGTTCCAAGTAGAAGCGCCGATATTGCTTCCAGCAAATCACGGCATGTGCTGCGTTACACATATTCATGTCAGCGACCTGGATGTTCGACCGATACAAGTCTTCGTCCGGGCCATCATAAGTTGGCACGCACTCGAAGAAATGCTCTTGTCGCTCCGGCGTACTCAGGGTGACCCGGAACATTCCGTGTAGGCCAATGGCTTCATGATTCATTTGCAAATCCATGCCGACGTCAATGAATGGGGTTCCGGCATTTTGCAAATGCTGGCAAATCAGCCGACGAGCCGGACCGGAGTCGACCGCCACGAAGACAAAATCCATATCGTCGAGCAAGCAAAGATTGTCTTCGGTAATCAGGCAGCAGTGGCTCACTAGTCCGTTGCGCATTGGGGCATAGCGCTCGGCGAAATATTCAACCTTAGTCAACTTCCGTTGCAGGTCTTCCAAACTGGCTGCACCAGGGGCCCTAAACGCATTGTGCGTTTCAAACTGATCGCCATCGAACATGTGGATTTCTTGCACAGGTGTTTTGGCTACCAAGTCGAGAATGTAAGAGCCCGTCCCGCCAAGACCAACCAAGCCGACTTTCTCGGAACGAAGCTTGTCTGCAACGGCAACAATTGATGCTCGTACTGATGCCATATCTTCGTATTTGAAGACCGCGGAAGAGTCCTCGACGGTGAAATCCTTTCTCGTCCTCGCGGTCACACCGGGCTCAATCACCCCCGCTTGTGCTTCGATCAGACCTGCGTAGTGCAACATCTTGTCAGCGTAGGTCGCAAACTGACTCGTACCAATGGGTTTATTGGAAAAGAAGACACTGGCCGTAAAGCCATCCCAAAGGGGAATCGGCCCGCGTTGGCAAATCAACGCCTCCATTTGCTGCCCCGAGGCATAGCAAGGGATTTCGCCAACAAACCATGCCTGGTGATGTGGAGGAGCCCCGAGAGGACTGAAAGCTTGGCCAAGGTTGCAGACAAGAATCCCACGCCGGACGGCTTTCTCCGAATTAACGTAGGGCACATTCAAGACGAGAAGATGGTGGTTACGAATCACCACCTCGTAGCCTTGATCGATCAGCGGACTGATCGACGGATCACGAGCGATTAGTGAGGCCGACATGAAACACCATCCCTTCCTTGACCTTAACTTCACCACTGACGCCAACCTTGCCTTCCGGCCCATGTTCGTTGCTGTACGTAATTTCGTACACCTTCTCCGGGCTAGGCACATCACCTGGAAACGCCAGATTTACCAACTCTTGGTAGCTCAACGTCTTCTGCTCGATCGTGAACTTCCGAGTGTTGATGTAGATAGTGATCTCCTTGACCGGATGCTTGGACGCGGGATCAACCGATTGATGAACCTGTTCATTGCTGTTCATTGCCATAACTCCTGTAGTCTGCAATCTGGTTAAATTATCCTGTTTAACGCCTCTTGGATTGGCGCCCAACAGGAACGACTGCAGTATAACCTCAACTTTCTGGTTAAAGCAAGCTGTTTAACGAGGTTATTTTATAGCGGAGTACTTGTACTCGATTCCACCTGAGTCGGCGACATCCTCGGTACGTCGAATGAAGCCCTGCATGACAAGATTTTTCAGGCGTGTACTGGCATTGGGGACTGAGAGTCCGAGATCGGTAGCCGCTTGGGATGCAAGCACAGCCCCCTTGCTAAGAACGTACTCAACAAGATCTCGTGTGGATTTGTTCAGTTCCGCGCCGATAATCTCGAAGTCGCTGTTGTTCCAGATCACTAAGGGCTGATCCTTGGCTCTCGCGGCATAGCTCCAGTTGTCGATCAGGTCGCGGTTGAAGAGATTAGTCAGGTAGAAACCTTTCTCTCCTCGAAGCTGCTTGGCAACCGAAATAACGCTTTCGCGTGGAAAAGATGCATCCGTGGCCTCGATTCCCGCAAGCGAAATGCCGAATACCTCTGTGTTGGAATTTTGTTCAACGAAATCCAGAAGTTTACGGAAGACTTCCTTCCCTTCAATATTGCCGAAAGGACGAGCATTCTTCGTGAAGTCCAGTAGCGCTATGACGGTCGATTTCTGGTTCATTCGTTTAATTTAACGAGATTTTGTGATTCAGTCAAGGAGGAAGTCAAAGCAGATGTGGGTTCCCGCGATTCTGGCTAAGTTCAGACAGTGGGAAAATTGGATCTGCTCACCGGAGTGCGCAATCTTTAGGACAAAGTCTTCCTGCCGAACGGATATGAGAGCGTTGTACTTCTGGGCGTAGCTGCCAGATCTTTTAAGCCCTAGGCCTCTGCCGGGGTCGTTCTCCTGGCTGATACCGCCTTTGGAGAAAACTTCTTGTAGCAGTGCAACGCGATGATCAAGCCTGGATTTTGCAATCGCCTTTGCAACCTTTGGGTATCTGGTTTCCAGAATGGGCATTAATGTTCCAACGATGCCATGCCCTCCATCCGAAATAACGGTTTGTATATGGCGCCGCCTACCCCTTGGGTAGTATTGAAGACCCGCGAAGCCAGCAGTGGTTGCTCCGGAGTGTTCATAGACATTCCCAAACAGTTCAGAAATGACAGTGTGAACCGCGACGTTGTATTGGTCTCCAGCGCAAGCCACAAAGCTATTTCCTAAGAGCTCAGGAATGCTGTCATCGGGCTTCAGGTGGTCGATTTTCCGTAGCTCAACGACTGCCTCGCTGTTTCCCTCGTAAGTCTGAGCAGCAGAAACGCGAGGGCGGTTCGGTAGGATTTTCACCTCTGATCGAAGTAGGTCAATAAAACCCATGCGATTCAGGTAGGTCAGTGTTGACTTAGAGGCTGTGAAGTCCAGCGAAACCAATTTGCTAGAATCGACTAGCTGGTTGCAGATAGCAAGCAAGAGAGCCAACGCTTCGAGCAGGATTTTGCAGTCCTCACCAACCACAAATTTGACGCGGCAAAATGGTGAATCGAGGGGCGATCCGGCTGTCAGTAAGGCCTCCTCGAATAGTTCAGCCGTGAGCCAGCATTCGCTCCCGAGTTCAATCCGTAATTCAACTAGAGCCCACGTGTGCTCAGCAGGATCTTGAACGAATCGATCTTTGTTGGCGTACAGCAGTCGATTGACTTCTGTTTTGTCTACATGCAATTGGCTGGCAATCGATTTAGCCTTTTGGCCGGGCTTCTGTTCTAGCAGGGCTTCTAGTTTTTTGAGCATCTTCGGCAAAGGGTTGTATTGAGCACATTGTAAAGATTAGGCGACTCTCTTGGTAGGGACGATGCCAACGCCGTTGGAAATATGCCCAACCATTATCAATCCCTTCAATTCGCGGAATCAACGTCAGCATCGTCCGTCCAGGCCGAGCGTGTTCGGAGTTTTGTGTAAAGCCGCCGTTGATCACCATACGAGCGACAATCCGCTTTGGATTAACGACCATTACTGACCGTTGGTGGCAGATAGACTTACACCTGACCGGAGCAATCCCCCTCGCTTTGAACTACGATCGAACGAAAATACATGCTCTCGTGGATGCTCCTCGCAGCGCCCAACGATTCGACGTGGGAAATCGGGCTCACCCCGATCCAACTTCACCATCCACCCACAGATAGGGCAGTTGGCTGAATAGCGATGCACATGGATCGTACTTGGCGCATCGGTATCTTTCGAGCGATTGATTTCGACCGTTGCGCCGAATTCCTTCCAGGCCAGCATCCAATCGGGAGCAATTATGATTCGATCGTCAAACAGGCGAAAGATCCTGCTGAAATGCCGATGCGCGCCCCATGGCAACCCAATAGCCATCGCCAACGTGAGCAGATCCTGACCAGTCACCGGATCCTTGCGGTACAAAAGGATCAAGCAGAGTAAAAATTCAAATACGACCACACTGATCAAAAACAGCAACTGCCAAGATAGATAGCTGTAGCGTTTGAAAGGCGTCCATTTAAGGCCCTGGTTGAAAAACAGCTTGCCCAGCCAAGACAATTCCAATGACAGATCGCGCTTGTAACGAATGGCATTTAGCGGCAGTACCTCGTCCTCTTCGGTCACCACACCTTCCATGGGCGGCAACGCTTTCGCACCCAGACCATAAAACGCGGGATTGCCGTTGTCCTTCTCCAAGACGGGATACACCCGCAATCTAGCCTTGCGGCAAAGATCGATTACTCGCGCCTCGATTTCCGGGTAGCGGCGATCCTCTATCTCCTGCCAGATTGGACTCAGCCACGCGGATGGCCCCACCTTGGGATTACCCCCCAGGTCCATATGAATGGCCTTGGTCGGCACCCGCGGCGGCTCCTTGCCCTGCGTTGCGGCAAGCCCAGTCTGCGATGCCAGATAGATCATTACCTTCCCACTCCACATCTGTTTTCGGTCGCTTGGAATCGCCTCGATCAAGATCTCTGCAAGTCGTGCATAGTCGCTCGGCAGAACCTCACTCAAATCAAAATCAACCGATTGATCTACTCCTACTTTTTCCACCATAAACCCACCCTCAAATGACTCAAACTGACTACTGACGGATGCCACCAAGCCCTAGCTTGGCCCTTGTTATCAAACGAGGCCAAGCAAAATGCAAATAGACAGCAATCCGAAACATGGTATTCCATTCGGGTGGCACGTACCCAGCCAGCGCATGCTTACCGCCAAGGATGTTGCCAACGGACGCGCTTGTGAGTGTATCTGTGTCGCCTGTAAAGCCCGATTACAGGCAAGACAGGGCACCATTCGGGCTTGGTATTTCGCGCATGACGAAGAGACCAACTGCCAACATGCAGCCGAATCCGCTATCCATCGCATGGCGAAACAGATGGTTGCCGAACGAAGCAGCGTTTTCGTGCCCGCCAGACAACTCTCGCGGAGCATTTACGGCAAGCAGCGCGTATGGACCGAGACGATCACCGTCGATGTGCAATCGGCAGGCCTGCAAATACTGACAGATTGCACGCAAGAAAAGACGGTCGGCGACAGTCGGGCCGAAGGTGCCTCTCGGCGCCCGGATGTTTTTGCGTTGCTGGACGGGCGGCCTTTGGCAATAGAAATCCGGAATACCCATGCCGTCGACTGCGACAAGCAGGACTGGCTTGAGTGCTTAGGCTACTCCGTTCTGGAAATCGACGTCGCAGATATCGCCCTGCTTCCGCCTAACCAAATTCTAGATGCACTGGAAATTCGTCTATTTCAGACATCCGATCAGGCTGTTTGGCTTACCCACGCAGGAGATCATGACGGGAAAAATACACTCAACCAACTAGAAGGGCAGATCAGAGCGGCGCGAAGTGACGAAGAAAAAGCGTTACTCACCAAGATGGACGCCGAGGAAGCTGAACGAAAAAAGAAGGAGGAAGCTCGCGAGCGCTACAGAGACATCGAGGAATTCAAGATTGGTCTCGGCCGCTGCACGGTAAGGGTCGGGCGCAACGAACAGCGGGTCTCGCTGAAAAGACATGGTTATGCGCCTGATTCAGTATTCGAAGGAATCAACCTGCTCGGCCGGAAGCATCATGGCCATTTCAACAAAAAAATTCAGTGTTGGGAGTTTTATCGCCATGCCGAAAACGCGGCATTTTTCAAGCAACTCAGCGCCGAGGTACAGCAAGAATGCCTTGAGCGCTACTGTGGCGCATCACGGTCGTCATTCATGCCAAAACGAGTGACATGCCCTCCCACTGAAACGCCAATAGAGCGGCCTCTGCCCATCTATTTCGACGACCCAGCTCTCCAAGAAGCATTCGATGAACGTGCCGCAGTGCTTGAGTTTGAAGCAGGCTTCGAGCGCGGCGAGGCCGAGAAGAAAGCGCTAGCAATAATAAATCGACAAATAGCTTAACAACCAATGGCAATAATTTGCCTTGGCCTGTCTAGCAGTAACTTGAGTTGCTGATGAATGCCTTTTGACACCGCAGCTTGGCGCAAGCCTACCGTGCGTGCGGCAGGCGATATTTTCATGGCAATCTCGCGAAGCTTTTCGAGGCTGACGGTTTTTGGGGATACGTATGCAGAAGTCAATGGATCAGCTAACAAACGGCTGTGAAATTGGTGAACCGAACCCACGGCGAGGTTCAATCTACTCAAAAACACTCCAATCAAAGCCAACTCGCCATGGCATACCGCATGGCATACCAAAACACTTACAATTTACAACGCATTGATTTTAAACTGATATTTACAATCAATGGCGGAGGCGGTGAGATTCGAACTCACGAAGGGTTGCCCCTTGCCGGTTTTCAAGACCGGTGCAATCGACCACTCTGCCACACCTCCCGCAAGGGTGTGGATTGTAGTGCGAACCGCAGCCACTTGCCAGCGCAGCAATAACGCGCTTGGCGTTGAAACTTCCTGCCCGCTCCAGTAATCTAATCTTCCGTCACCCACTCCACTCTTTCAGGAGAGAACCGCAATGCAAAACGACTACACGCTCAATTCGCAGACCATGTCGGCCGAAATGGCGCTGCAGCAGAACCGCGTTCTGCGCAACACCTATATGCTGCTCGGCCTGTCGATGATCCCCACTGTACTCGGGGCGCTGATCGGCGTGCAGACCGGTTTCAGCTTCTTCGCGGGCAGCCCGCTGATTTCCTTCCTGCTGTTCCTGGGCATTGCCTTCGGCTTTTTCTGGGGCATCGAACGCACCAAGAACAGCGGCTGGGGCGTGGCGCTGCTGCTCGGCTTCACCTTCTTCATGGGGCTGATGCTATCCGGCATCCTGCGCGTTGCGCTCGGCTTCTCCAATGGCGGCACGATGATCGCCATGGCTGCCGGCGGCACCGGCGCCATTTTCTTCACGCTGGCGAGTATCGCGGCAACCACCAAGCGCGATTTCACCGGCATGGGCAAGTTCCTGTTCGTCGGGTTGATCGTGGTGCTGCTGGCAACGTTTGCCAACATCTTCTTCCAGATCCCGGTGCTGTCGCTGGTGATTTCCGGCGTCTGCGTGCTGCTCTTTTCCGCCTACATCCTCTACGACATCAGCCGCATCATGCATGGCGGCGAAACCAACTACGTCACTGCCACGCTGGCGGTGTACCTCGATATCTACAATATCTTCGTGCACCTGCTGAACATCATCATGGCCTTTACTGGCGAACGCGACTGATCAGCACTCCGTTTCACGCCAAGGCAGCCCGCGTGGCTGCCTTTTTCATGCCCGTTCGAAAACGGCGATCGATTCGACGTGCGAGGTATGCGGGAACATATTGACCGCCCCGGCCGCGACGAAACGATAGCCCTGCACCGATACCAGCACCGCGGCATCGCGCGCCAGCGTCGCCGGATTGCAGGAAACATAGACGATGCGCCGCGGCCCGCCTTCGGCCGGCAGCGACTTGACCAGTTCGATGGCCCCCTCGCGCGGCGGGTCGATCAACATCTTGTCGAAGTTGCCAAGGACGGCCAGCGATTCGGGTGTGCACTCGAACAGATTGGCCACCCCGAATTCGACCCGCTCGGCCAGGCCGTTGGCCACGGCGCTTTCGCGCCCGCGCGCGACCAGCGCCGGGCTGCCCTCGACGCCGACCACCTGCGCCCCCAGACGGGCAATCGGCAGGGTGAAATTGCCGAGGCCGCAGAACATGTCGGCGATGCGCTCGCCCGGCTGCGGATCGAGCAGGCGCATGGCGCGCCGCACCAGCACACGGTTGATGGCATGATTGACCTGGGTGAATTCGGTCGGCTTGAATTCCAGTTCCAGGCCGAATTCCGGCAGGGTGTAGGAAAGTTTCGGCCCATCGACCGGATGAAAGCGGTAAGCGGTATCCGGCCCCTTCGGCTGTAGATAGAAGACGATGCCATGGCGATCGGCAAAGGCACGCAACAACTGTTCGTCGTTGGCATTGAGCGGTTCGAGGATGCGCAGCACCAGCGCCGTGCAGTATTCGCCTACCGCCACCTCGACCTGCGGCAGGCGATCGGCGATCGACAGCGCACCAAACAGTTCGCGTAGCGGCACCAACAGCGCAGACAGGTGCGGCGGCAAGACCTCGCAGGAACGCATGTCGGCAATGTAGCTGCTCTTCTTTTCGTGAAAACCGACCAGCATGCCGCCTTTTTTGGGTACCTTGCGTACCCCCAGGCGGGCGCGGTGACGATAGCCCCAGGGCGCGCCCTGGATCGGCGGCAGCATTTGCTCGGGACGCACCCGGCCGATATGCCACAGGCTATCTTCGAGCACGCGCTGTTTGACCGCCACCTGCGCCGATGGCTCCATGTGCTGCAAGGCGCACCCGCCGCAAATGCCGAAATGCGGGCAACGCGGCGTCACCCGCGCCGGCGAGGGCGCAATCACCTCGACCAGATGCGCCAGTTCAAAGCTCGGCTTCTTGCGGTAGCTGGCGTATTCGACCCGCTCGCCGGGCAAGGCACTGTCGACAAAAACCGTTTTGCCGTCGAGCCGCGTCACGCCACGCGCTTCGTGATCCAGCGATTCAATCTCTCCGACCGGCATGTCCTGCTCCGAAAAAGGGCGGATTTTACCAGCCCGGCGGCAATGAATTACACTTCCCCCATGGCATACGAACTGATCACCAGCTGGGGCGACTACCAGAACGCCATCGACCGGATTCTGACACTGGGGGAGCGGCGCCTGTGGATTTTTGACCCCGATCTTGCCCAGCTCAAACTGGAGCAGGCCAGCCGCGCCGAAGCCTTGCGCCGGTTGCTGCGTGCAAATCGCGACGTCTCGCTGCGCATCGCCGTGCAAGACGCCCGCCCGCTACGCGATCACTCTCCGCACCTGATCGCGTTGCTGCGCGACTATCAGCATTGCATGCAAGTGGTCGAGACCGGCCCGAGTCTGGCCGGCCTGCGGGACTGCATGCTGCTCGCCGATGATTGTCACGGATTGATCCGCTTTGATCTGGAACAGCCGCGCAGCAAGCTGCTGGTTGACGAGGCCGCAGAGTTGCAGCCCTACTTCAACCGCTTTGACGCACTCTGGCAGGAAGGCGGCACCCCGGTCAGCGCCACCACGCTCGGACTCTGACCCGCCGGAGAAGCAACAAACCGGCGTTTTTTGTGCGCACAGCATATGTTTTTTCGAACGCTCGCTGCTATAATCGTTGCTGGCCGTACAACCGGCCTCAAAAAATTTTTTGGTTGAACCCTGTTTCTTTATCGATAAGGAAATACAAATGAACAAGTCTCTGCTCGTCGCCGCCATGCTGGCTGTCGCTTTGGCCGCTTGCGCCAAGAAGGAAGAACCGAAGGCTGCTGCTCCGGCTCCCGCCGCTGCTCCGGCTCCCGCCGCTGCTCCGGCTCCCGCCGCTGCTGCCCCGGCCGCTCCGGCTCCGGCTGCTGCTCCGGCTCCCGCCGCTGCTGCTCCGGCTGCTGCTGCCCCGGCCGCTGCCGCTCCGGCCGCCGAGCCGAAGAAGGACGAAGTCAAGGAAGCCGTGAAGGAAGTTGCCAAGGACGTCGCCAAGGACGCCATGAAGAAGTAATTCTTCGCAATTCGGGCTTTTGCCAAAAGCGGGGTTCATGCCCCGCTTTTTTATTGCCTGTATCAAACGTTCAGTTCAATTCCAGCCAGGAAAAACCCTCCGCCTGGCAGGCAAGAACAATCTCCGCCGACATCTTCCCTTCGATTTCCGCCAACAATCCGCTGACCAGTTCCGGCTGATTGTTACGCTCGCTGAGGTGCGCCGCCACCAGAAAACGCAACTGCGAGGCATCGAGCCGCTGCAGCAATTCAAGTGCCGCGCGATTTTCCAGATGCCCCTGCCGCCCGGCAATCCGCCGTTTCAGATGCGGCGGGTAGGACGAATTGGCCAACATCCGGGCATCGTGATTGAACTCGAGCACCAGCGCATGGCACCCCGAAAGCATGCTTACGATGTGAGCAGTCACTTCACCCACATCGGTGAGCAACCCAAGTCGATAACATCCGTCGGAAAACACATATTGCACCGGCTCGCGGGCATCGTGCGGCACCGGGAACGGCGAGATCAGCAAATCGTTGATCGAAAACGGGCGATGACTGTCGATCAGACGGCAATCGACGCCGTCGGTGTCAGGCTGACAACTCCGATAGGTTCCACCGGTCAACCAGACCGGCAAAGCGTGTTTGCGCGCCAGACGAAAAACGCCGCTGCAATGATCGGCGTGTTCGTGGGTAACCAGTATTCCGCTTAGCGAAGCCGCACTGCGGCCAAGCCGCTCCAGACGCGCCTCGGTCTCGCGCACACTGAATCCGCAATCCACCAACAGACAGGTCGTTTGATCTTCGACCAGCAAGCCGTTTCCCGAACTCCCGCTTCCCAACGAGGCAAAACGAATCAAGCGCAGCACCCCAGGCAAAGCCGGCATTCTAGCAGGCGGCCAATCCAAAACCCCGGACAAACGTGCTATGCTGCTCTGCAACAAAATGATGAAAAATCAGGAGTTTTGATGGCACAGGGCGAGAACAGCAACCCCCTTCATCGCATCGTCATTGTCGGTGGCGGTGCCAGCGGTCTGGAATTGGCGACCCAACTCGGCGACACCCTCGGCAAACGCGGAAAAGCCGAAATCGTTCTGATCGACCGCACCCGCACCCATTTATGGAAACCCCTGCTGCACGCCGTGGCGGCCGGCAGCCTCGATATCCACCGCGACCAGATCGATTACCTCTATCAGGCGCGCTGGCATCATTTTTATTATTGCCGCGGCGCCATGGAAGGACTCGACCGCAGCAACAAGGAGGTGCTCGTCGCCGCAGTGTATGACGACGACGGCAACGAAATCCTGCCCCAGCGCCGCGAACGCTACGATTCGCTGGTCATCGCCGTCGGATCGGTGAGCAACGATTTCGGCACGCCCGGGGTCAAGGAAAACGCCTTCAAGCTCGACACCGCCTGGGAAGCGCACCTGTTCAACCGCCGGCTGGTCAATGCCTGCTTCTCGGCCAATTACCACCTACCCAATTCCAACGACCAGTTCAATATCGTCATCGTCGGGGCGGGCGCCACCGGGGTCGAACTGGCCGCCGAACTGCACAATACCACCCG
>Ga0209570_1000592_pt1 | contig 35384 bp, 22 predicted proteins | sample EBPBio172007_DNA_FD_185861 | JGI IMG/M metagenome (GOLD analysis project Ga0209570, IMG submission 185861) | Wastewater treatment Type I Accumulibacter community from EBPR Bioreactor in Madison, WI, USA - Reactor 1_9/17/2007_ DNA (SPAdes)... | ecosystem: Engineered > Bioreactor > EBPR >... | reverse complement strand
GGAGAGTATTCCCGAAATAGAAGTTCGCATTGGTCTGCATTGTGGTCCTGCGGCGGCGGGTGTTGTCGGCGAGAACAAGTTTCTCTATGATTTATGGGGTGATGCTGTGAACACAGCAAGCAGGATGGAAAGTCATGGCGCAGCGGGGAAAATCCATGTGTCGGAAGAATTTGTAAGAGAATTAGGAATGAGGAATGAAAAATTAGGAATGAAGGACAAAGAATTAACAGGCGACAATTCTCAATTCGTAATTATTAATTCTCAATTCATATTCGTTCCCCGTGGTGACATGGAAATCAAAGGCAAGGGAACAATGAAGACCTATTTTTTGGAGAAAGTGTCTGAACCGGATTGATAGGATTTGTAGGACAGCCCTATGTGGCTGTTCTACACGAAAAAATATCAAATACAAGCAACAATCACAGTAATCAAAACAATCAAACATATCACAGTTGAGACAATGACACCCGACGAACTCAAAACCAAAGTAGAAGAACTCGAAGCATTATTGAAAACGGGTAATGACCAAGCTCTTGTTGAAACCCAAGCGCGGGAACTGCTTGCAGAGGATGCTCTTGTAAATAAACCGGAACTCCATTGCCGCATCCTGCTTGCTCTTTCAGAATCGCTATGGCGGCGTGGCATGGCAAAGGATGCATTGCCATTTTCCGAACAAGCCCTTACCATTACCGAACAAATAGAAAGCAAAGAACTGCAAGCCAAAGCACTCGGCAATATCGGGGCGGGGCATGGTAATCTCTCGGACTATGCCCTTGCCTTGGAGTACTTCGGTAAGGCATTAGAGCTCGCAGAAGAACTCGGCAATAAAGCAGGCATGGCAGCACATCTCAGCAATATCGGGATTGTGTATTTGGAATACTCGGACTATGCCCATGCTTTGGAGTACTTGGAGAAGGCATTAGCGTTCGCAGAAGAACTCGGCAACAAACAAGGGGTGGCAACATGGCTCGGCAGTATCGGGAATGTGCATTATGCTCTCTCGGATTATGCTCGTGCCTTGGAGTACATGGGCAAGGCATTAGCGTTCGCAGAAGAACTCGGCAACAAAGCAGGGATGGCAAATAGTCTCGGCAATATCGGGACTGTGCATAGGGATCTCTCGGACTACGCCCGTTCTTTGGAATACTATGACAAGGCATTAGCGCTTGATGAAGAACTCGGCAATAAAGCAGGGGTGGTAAGACATCTCGGCAATATCGGGAGTGTGCATCTATATCTCTCGGACTATGCCCTTGCCTTGGAGTACTTCGGCAATGCATTAACGCTCGCGGAGGAACTCGGCAATAAAGAAGGTGTGGCATCTATTCTCGGCAATATCGGGAGTGTGTATGCTTCTCTCTCGGACTATTCCCTTGCCTTGGAGTACATGGGTAGGGCTTTGGCGCTCGCAGAAGAACTCGGCAACAAACGAGGCGTGGCAGCTTCGCTCGGCAATATCGGGGCAACCTACGCACAGCAGGACTTCGAGGGTTATGATCCTGATAAGGCAGAGGAATATCTCCTGCGGGCTATTAACCTAATCACAGAAATTGGAGATAAAGCAGCATTGATTGAATTTCACAAAACCTTATCTGATCTTTATGAACAAGAACAACGATTAGGAGATGCTTTCACGCACTACAAAAAACACATTGCGATAAAAGAAGAAGTGAATGTTGAGGAGGTAAAGAAGCAAGAGGCAATACGCGAGCAACAAAAAGAAATTGAAATAGAGCGTACACGCTTCCAAGAGCGCGAGAACATCCTCAATAATATCTTGCCCGAAGGAATTACGCAACGCCTGATAAAAGGCGAGAATCCCATAGCCGACCACTACGATGGAGTTTCTGTTCTCTTCATGGACATTGTTGAGTTCACAACGCTCTGCACGAAAGTTTCCGCACAGCAACTCGTACATCTCCTCAATGCCATTTTCTCTTCTGCGGACGCTGTGATGCGCGAGTTCGGCATGGAGAAAATCAAGACCATCGGCGATGCCTATATGGCAGTAGCCGGCGCACCGATTGTGCAAGAAGACCATGCCCAAAGAGCCGCGAATGCAGCAATGAAACTCCTTGATGTGATGCAAAACTTAGTGGTAAGTTTTCCTCCTGAATATGGTGATAGAAGTTGGATAGAGAGTATTCCCGAAATAGAAGTTCGCATTGGTCTGCATTGTGGTCCGGCAGCGGCGGGTGTAGTTGGTGAGAACAAGTTCCTCTATGATTTATGGGGCGATGCCGTGAACACAGCAAGCAGAATGGAATCCCATGGCGAAGCAGGTAAAATCCATGTGTCGGAAGAATTTGTAAGAGAATTAGGAATGAGGAATGAAAAATTAGGAATGAAGGACAAAGAATTAACAGGCGACAATTCTCAATTCATATTCGTTCCCCGCGGCGAAATAGAAATCAAAGGCAAAGGAAAAATGAGAACATTTTTTTTGGAAAAGGTGTCCGCACCATGATTTGTAGGACAGCCCTATGTGGCTGTTCTACACGAAAAAACATCCAACACAAGCAACAATCACGGTAATCAAAACAATCAAACATATCACAGTTGAGACAATGACACCCGACGAACTCAAAACCAAAGTAGAAGAACTTGAGGCACTAATACAAACAGGCAACGACCTTACACTTGCCGAAACCCAAGCGCGTGAACTTCTTGAAGCCATCTCTACCGGCGAGGATTTGGTTGAGGTTAAGAGTGAGGTCGAACTCCGCACACGCATCCTCATCGTGCTCGTACAATCGTTAGGTCAGCGCGATATGGCGAAGGATGCACTGCCTTATGCCGAAGAATCTCAAACACTTGCAGAACAAACGCAGAACAAAGAACTCCAAACCAAAACGCTCGTAAACATCGGGAATGTGTATCGTTCTCTCTCGGACTATGCCCGTGCATTAGAGTACTACAGCAGGGCATTATCACTGAATGAAGAACTTGGTAACAAACGAGGCGTGGCATCTATTCTCGGCAATATCGGGAATGTGTATTATTATCTCTCGGACTATCCCCGTGCCTTGGATTACTATGGCAAAGCACTAGTACTAGCAGAAGAACTCGGCAATAAAGCAGCCATGGCAACACATTTCGGTAATATCGGGACTGTGCATCAGAATCTCTCGGACTACGCCCGTGCCTTGGAGTACATGGGTAAGGCATTATCACTGAATGAAGAACTGGGCAACAAACAAGGGGTGGCAATACATCTCGGTAACATAGGAAATGTGTATCTGAATCTCTTGGACTATCCCCGTGCCTTGGAGTACATAGGTAAGGCATTAGCACTTGATGAAGAACTCGGCAATAAAACAGGCGTGGCTATAGATCTCGGCAACATCGCAAATGTGTACTATTATCTCTCAGACTATGCCCGTGCATTAGAGTACATGGGCAAGGCATTATCACTGAATGAAGAACTGGGCAACAAACGGGGTGTGGCATCTATTCTCGGCAATATCGGGAATGTACATCAAAAGTTCTCGGACTATGCCCGTGCCTTGGAGCAGATGGGCAAAGCATTAGCACTTGATGAAGAACTTGATAACAAAGCAGGTATGGCAACTTGGCTCGGCAACATCGGAGCAACGTATGCTAAGCAGGACTTCGATGGCTACGACCCTGCAAAAGCGGAAGAATACCTTCTGCAAGCTATTGACCTAAGCACAGGAATAGGATATAAAGCAGTATTGATTGAATTTCACAAAACCTTATCTGATCTTTATGAACAAGAACAACGATTGGGAGATGCTTTCGAACACTTCAAGAAACACATTGCTATAAAAGATGAAGTAAACGTCGAGGAAGTAAAGAAGCAAGAGTCATTACGAGAACAACAAAAGCAAGCCGCCGAACGGGAAAAAGAAATTGCAATAGCAAACGCAAAGCACCAAGCCACCGAACAATTACTTCACAATGTACTCCCACCAACCATAGCAGCAAGAATGCTCGACGGCACACAGCTCATCGCCGAGAAAATCCCAAGCGTATCGGTGCTTTTTGCCGACATCGTGAATTTTACGAAACTTTCGCAAAGCATTACTCCTGAAGAACTTGTTGAAGGACTCGATAGAATTTTCAGTGAATTTGACGCTCTGGTCGAGAAGCATGGTTTGGAGAAAATCAAAACCATTGGTGATGCGTATATGGTGGTTGCGGGTGCGCCTGAAGTACGTGCCGACCACGCAGAAACGATGGCAAATTTTGCGCTTGAAATGGTAGAAAAAATGAAAGAATTTCGGTCAATTTCTACTGGTGAAGAAGTGCAAATCCGCATCGGAATTCACAGCGGAGAAGTAGTAGCCGGCGTGATTGGCAAAAAGAAATTCGCCTATGATTTATGGGGCGATGCTGTGAACACGGCGAGCAGAATGGAGAGTCACGGTGAAGCAGGAAAAATCCATGTGTCGGAAGATTTTGTAAGAGAATTAGGAATGAGGAATGAAGAATTAGGAATGAAGGACAAAGAATTAACAGGCGACAATTCTCAATTCGTAATTATTAATTCTCAATTCATATTCGTTCCCCGCGGTGAAATGGAAATCAAGGGCAAAGGAAGAATGCGAACATTTTTTTTGGAGAAATTGTCTGAACAGGATTTATAGGATTCAAGGATGATCAGGATTCGTAGGGATAGTCCTTTGTGGCTGTCTTAAATGAAAAAATATCAAACACAAAAACAATCACACAAATCACAGTTGAGACAATGACTGACGACGAACTCAAAACCAAAGTAGAAGAACTCGAAGCACTGATAAAAACAGGCAACGACTACGCTCAAGCCGAAACCCAAGCGCGGGAACTGCTTGCAGAGGATGCTCTTGTAAATAAACCGGAACTCCATTGCCGCATCCTGCTTGCTTTTTCAGAATCGCTATGGCGGCGTGGCATGGCACAAGATGCACTGTCATTTTCCGAACAAGCCCTTACCATTACCGAACAAATAGAAAGTAAAGAACTGCAAGCTAAAGCACTCGGCAATATGGGGAATATCCATAAAAATCTCTCGGACTATTCCCTTGCCTTGGAGTACTATGGCAAGGCATTAGCACTTGATGAAGAACTCGGCAATAAAGCAGGCTTTGCCACCAGTATTAGTAATATCGGAGCGATATATATTAAACTATCAGATTACTCTCGTGCATTGGAATATCTTCAAAGATCGCTCGCACTCAATGAAGAACTCGGACGTAAAATTGGTATTGCAATCAATCTTGGTACACTTGGTAGTGTATATCAGCATCTTTCAGATTACCCTCGTGCATTGGAGTATCTCCAAAGAGCTCTCACACTCAATGACGAACTCGGAAACAAAGTTGGTATTGCAGTCAATCTTAGTACCCTTGGTAATGTGTATTTTCTTCTTTCAGATTACCCTCGGGGATTGGAGTATAGTAAAAAATCACTCGCGCTCTCTGAAGAACTCGGAGACAAAGTTGGTATTGCCACCAATCTCAGTAATATTGGAACCGGTTATATTAATCTTTCAAGCTACACACTTGCATTGGAATATTACAAAAAAGCTCTCGCGATTAACTATGAAATCGAAAGGAAAGAGGGCATTGCCATCTCTCTCGGCAATATCGGTAATGTGTATGAAATTTTATCAGATTACCCAACTGCATTAGAATATTACCACAAATCACTCGCACTCAATGAAGAACTCAAACGCATATACGGTGTTGCACAAAATCTCAGTAATATTGGTATGTTGTATGGCAATGTAAAGTTTAACGTATGCGACACTATAAAAGCTGAAGAATATTTACTTAAATCAATTGCAGTGTGTAAAAAAATTGGAGCAAAACAACTTGAGTACGAAGTCCATGAATATCTTGCCTTCCTCTATGAACAGCAGGAGCGCTGGAAGGACTTTGCAGTTCACTATAAACGCTATCACGAATTAGAAAAAGAAGTCCAAAGCGAGGAAGCAACCAAACAAGCCCAACTCATGGAACACCGACGCAAAATTGAAGAAGCCGAGCGCGACCGCCAAATTAAACTTGCTCGTTTCCAAGAGCAAGAGAAAATTCTCCATAAAACCCTCCCTCCCGTCATCGCCGACCGCCTCATTGCAGGCGAGAAGGACATCGCCGACCGCTATGATGCTGTTTCGATTCTTTTTGCTGATATTGTTGGTTTCACTCCACTTTCGGCTCGGCTCTCACCGCGTGAGGTGGTGCATATTCTCAATGACCTTTTTTCACGGTTTGACCAACTGACGAAAAAATACGGCGTTGAGCGCATTAAAACCATTGGCGATGCCTATATGATTGTCGCCGGTGCGCCGGAAGTTGTTGAAGACCATGCGGAGCGCCTCGCCAAAACCGCCTTTGCAATGCTCGACGAAATTGTTGACTTTAACTCCAAATCAGGACACACCATCAATCTTCGTATTGGACTCAACAGCGGTGAGGCAGTTGCGGCAGTCGTCGGCAATGTGAAATTCACCTATGACTTTTGGAGTGATGCGGTGAACACGGCAGCAAGAATGGAAAGTCATGGCGAAGCGGGGAAAATACATGTAACCGAAGAATTTGTAAGAGAATTAGGAATGAGGAATAAAGAATTAAGCGGGGATAATTCTCAATTAGTAATTCCTCATTCTCAATTCATATTCGTTCCGCGTGGTGAAATGGAAATTAAAGGTAAGGGTACAATGCGAACCTATTTTTTGGAGAAAGTGTCAGTATAAAGAAAGTATGATGGAAAAACAAAACATAATACGTTTGAATGAATGTTCTGAAAACAAAGTATATTTGACCTAAAATATTGTAATAACATGTCCAATTTTGTCAAAATAGTAGTTCGTTGTATGCTAGTGTTACTCTCTTTACCATTGTATGGTAGTGAGAATATGTATGATTCATTGTACATGCACTTCGATACTTTTACAACAAAGGACGGCTTATCTCAAGGTATGGTACGTTGTATTTATCAGGATAAACAAGGATTAATGTGGTTTGCCACAAAAGACGGATTAAATAAATATGACGGTTATAAAGTAATTGTGTATCGCCATCAACCGAATGACCCTTTTTCGCTTCCTGAAAACTATATTACACAAATCATTGAAGATGATTCGGGTAATTGTTGGGTGGGAACCGTAAGTAAAGGGCTTTGGATTTTTGATAAAAAAAATGAGCGTTTTTATCAAGTCGTTTATGATACGGATTCATCATTAAACGGAGATATAAGGCGACTTGAATATAGGCAGGGTATATTAATGGTTGTGACAGTAAAAAATGTTGCCATGTTTGATGTCCGCAACGTTAGTCCAAAGGAACATTATAGGCAATATAAAAAAATTCCAATCCAATCATTGTTTAATTATGAAAACCAAAGTGCCCAGTGGCAACATTTTACTGATGATAAAGCACAAATACGAGTCGCGTGGTTGTCCGATAATAGTTTGTGGGTTTCTGTCGCTGATAGTATAGTTGTTTGTAAGTCCGAAGAGAAAAGTAACAGGTGGAAGCTGCACTCAATAGCTTTGAGTCATATTGGACTAAAAAAAGATCCAACAAATGTGACAAATATAGTTCAAATAAAGAATAAAAAGGCTTTTGTTGTTCTCACCGGAAGACAATTCGGTTACTTTAATATGACAGCACAAAGGTTTGAGTTTTTAGGCGATTTTGACAGTAAAAATAACTATGTTTTAAGGCCTGTGCAAGATGCCCAAGGTAATATTAGGTTTAATGTGTTGGATGACACGTATTTGTTCGATCCTATTAATATGACGGTAAAAAAAATAATTCATGATAAAAAAATACACACATCGGCTATATCGTCGTGCATTGACAGCGATGGGTTCTTGTGGACGGGATCACAAGGGTTCGGTGTCTTAAAAAGTACGATGCAAGGCTCATTGTTTACAGCAATAGACAAAGATTATGCCTTTGTTGTTAATAATACCGGCAACAAGGGAGTAATTATTAGAAGAAACAAAAAAATACAATCTTGGACAAATGATTTGGTAGATGCAGGAGTTTTGCCTAAAGAGTTTGCCCGTCAAAAAATAAATCAATATTATACTGTAAAACAAGACAACAAAGGAGTAATGTGGTTTATAAAAAATAATAAAGAAAAAAAATCAGTAATATTAATTTCATACAATCCAAAAACAAAACAAACAAAAGAGTATCCTATTTTTTCTACATATACATCTGTTAATTTATATATGTGTGATGACATGACACTCGCTTTAACAACAACAGATGAGCATAAAAGATTTCGCTTTATTGTCATTGATTGTCATAATGGAAATGTTTTGTCAGATGAAGTAATTCCTCGTTTGTTCGTTTTTAAAGAATATCAGTTCATATCGCATATTATTAAAGATAAGAAAGGACAATACTGGCTCGGTGCATTAGATGGCTTGTTGTGTTATCAACCCCAAAATAAACAATGGAAACACTGGCATAGCATGACAAATAAAAACGCAAACCTTAGCGCCGATATGATATTCTCTTTGTGTCTAGACCCTATTAGCCCTGAAAAGTATTTATGGGTGGGTACTAATGGTGGTGGATTGAATAGATTTACAATGGAATCGGGTGAGTGCATAGCGTTTTCTGAACATAATGGTTTGCCGAATAATGTTATCTATGGAATTGTTGTTGACGGGAAGAATAATCTATGGTTAAGTACCAATCGAGGAATATCTTGTTTACGACGTGATAAGCGTAGAATTAATAAAGATAATATAGAAGAACCGATATTTGTTAATTTTGGTACTGAGAACGGCTTGGGTGATTATGAATTTAACAGATATGAGTTTGCTTCTCTTGCAACGGGAGAAATCGTATTTGGCGGGCTTGAATATTTAACAATTTTTAATCCGAAAAAAGTCTTGCAGTATTCAAAAGCTTCGCCACTTTTATTGACGAATATAAAAGTGATAAACACAGATATTAGCTTTCGTACGCATCCATATATAATTGACAAAGCAGTCAATTATATACCGAGTATTAAATTGCCTTATGATAAAGCGTATTTTACTTTAGATTTTGCACTGTTACAATATTCTGATAATCGTTTGAAACATTATCAATATTATATTGCCGGATTACATAATACATGGATTGACAATCAAGAAAAAAATTCAATTACGTTTGCCGGATTACATCCCGGTAATTATACGCTTTATGTGAAAGGACGTAATAATGTAGGGGTGTGGAGTTCACCTCGTACTGTGTATATTACGATTATCCCATTGTGGTGGCAAACATGGTGGTTTCGATATATGCTCATAGTCGGTATTGTTGTGGGGCTCTATGGTGTGTATAAGTATCGTTTACGTCAAGCATTGGCATTGTTCTCGTTACGCAATTCCATTGCGAGTGATTTGCATGATGAAATTGGAAGTACATTGAGCAGTATTGCAATTTCAGCTAATTTATTGCGAAAACGAAAGGACATAAGTGAACACACTCAATCATTAGTTTCAATGATTGAGCAACATGCCCAAAGCAGCATGGAAGCAATGAGTGATATTGTATGGGCGATAAATACGAAAAACGATAAATTTTCTAATACTGTCGAAAGGATTGTTGCTTTTGCCGTTGAAGTTTTAGAACCAAAACAGATTACTTTGTCGTTTTCTATTGATGAGGATTTTCATCATAAAGTAGTAGATATGACACAAAGAAAAAATATCTATCTATTCTTTAAAGAAGTTATACATAATATAGCAAAACATGCGGAAAGTACCCAAGTGAGTGTGGTTTTACGTAAAATAAACGATAATACGATGTTGTTGAGCATTACAGATAATGGGAAGGGATTTAACGATAAAGGAGAAGATACACATACAAGAACAATGGGCGGTAATGGTATTGCTAATTTGTATGAGCGTGCCAGGCAATTGCGCAGTGAATGTAGTATAGAATCTCGCATAGGAATAGGAACGACTGTCACTCTCACCATAAGAACACACAGTGCAGCATTGTTCAAACCATTACTTCTGATTCGTAGAAAATAAAAAATCAAGAATTTCAACTATTGTACATCAATACATTTTTTATGATTTTTGCATATGAAAAAGATTAAGGTACTTATACTCGAAGACAATAAACCAAGGCGTGATTTATTGAAACTTCTTATAGATTCTACTGATACAATGCACTGTGTCGGTGCATTAGAAGATGGGCGTGGTGTCGTTACCCATATTAGCCGTCTTCATCCGGATGTTATTCTTATGGATATTGATATGCCTCATGTTAATGGCATAGAAGCATTACGGTTAATCAAAAAAACATTGTTTAATGTCAAAATACTCATGCAAACAGTATTTGAAGATGAAGTGAAAATATTTGACGCAATTATGGAAGGTGCGGACGGATATATTCTGAAAAAAACATCACCGGACAATGTTGTTGAAGCTATCGTTGATGTTTATAATGGTGGTTCGCCAATGACACCTGCTGTGGCACGACAAGTAATAAATTTATTTAAAAATAAACATGAACGTGTTGCTAAAACTGATTTCGCTTTGTCCGCACGAGAATACGAAGTACTGTCTTTTCTTGTGCAAGGATTAAGCTATAAAATGATTGCCGAAAAATGTAATGTGAGTTATTCCACCGTTAATTCTCATATCTCCAATATTTATAAGAAGTTGCATGTGAATTCGGGTCCGCAAGCAGTAGCCAAGGCAATCGAGCTTAAGTTATAGAGTAAGTTGATGCCATTTGCTATTTCCTGTATTTTCATTCGGAATTTACCTCACCAAACCAATTGACCCAGCCACAAAACAGCAGTCCAATCCTGCTTTCTTTCCTCAATGACAAGCGCTCACCACGCGAAAAAATCATTAGAATCAACGATTGCCCACACGCGCCGAAGTCATTAATTTTGCAGTGATTATGCAATGTGTGAGCACTGACTACAGGTGTTATGTGTATGCTCTGTCGAAGGGCGGTGCGCGCTCTTGGTACAGCGGTAGATTGTATGGTTTTCATTTATTCATTTTATTGGAAGTTTTGTATGAAAAAATTGGTGCTGTTTGTCGGTGTGGTGGTTTGTCTTTATGGAGCATCTGCTCAAACAGGTGAGAAGCTGGAAATCCGGAAAACTGAGTTCGGTATTCGAAAGTCTCCAGCATCCATTCTTGGAGGATTATCAATGCGTCCGGTCATCATTGATACGCTGTACAATGCCTATAGTTTTAACGCAACGTATGTAAATCCAATAGATTATGATCCCATATCGAATACCGTCGCCTTGGTCTATCGTGGTACGAATAATCCTGCAACGAGTTCGGTCAATACCGGTAATGAAATTTTTCTGCGATATTCGGGTGATAATGGCAAAACATGGTCGGAAAAATTAGGTCCGATGCTCAATGAATCTGTCGCCAATATGAAGTATGGGCGATATCCATCGGTGAAAATTTATAATCCCGGAGGAATGGAAAAAGATCCTTCAAAATTAACATACGGTATTGCCTACTCATTGTTCTTTAACGGTGAATTTCAATATACTGCAGGAGGAATCTATCAAAATGGAACGAAACTATTTGGTATGGATACCGAATACTCACTCGACGGCCAAAAATTCAGATATGGTACTGACTGTTTTCCACTATTTTCAAACGATGGTAATCTTTTTAATTTCGGGGGTATATTTCCCTTAACGACAAGTAGTGCTGTTAGTGCGCTTGCATTACGGACATTCGTGGGTACAAAGTGGGTAGCCGTGCAGCCTGATAATTGGGATTGGTCTGTGCTGAGTCCGCCGAACGATAATTGGTTAAACACGGCGCAAGCCGGTGGTACAGGTAGAGATACACAGGGTAATATGTATGTCGGATTTTTTGGAATCTTCAGTGAATATTCAAACGACTATTCGAAAAGAGGACTCAGCTATTCAAAATCATCAAACAACGGAGATGACTGGACTAATTTGAACATTATGCCTCTCAATATATTAGAAGAATATATCACCTCAGTTGGAGGATTAATAGACGAAACGAGAATCACAGGTGCGCGAAGATTTCCGATGCCAGATAATTCAGTAGGGGAGTATTACAATGGATATAGTTTCGTTGCGCTTGCGGAAGATAATGTGAGCTTTTTCACCTCAATTACCAACTTTGCTGAAATCGTTCACTACATAGAAGTCAATGTCAACAAAGGTGTTTGGTCTATAAAAAAGGTACATGAAGCTGATCCGACTTCTTTTGTATTTCATATTGGACAAGACAATCTGTATTCTGCTCAAACAGGTGCTGAAATGGATATTGCCGTGACGGCAGATGGAACGAAAATGGTGGCAAAATGGGTCGCCGGATTCAATCAAATTTATAATGAAGATATTGACAAAAATGGAATGCAGCCGGACACTATATTCACAACAGATATTTTTATGTCCTGGAGAGATGTCAATAATGGTACTTGGTCAGCACCGGTGAATGTCACCAATGATTTGTTTTTGGACAAACTTACCCATATTCCTAAAACCATCCGCAGTATAAATGACATTCCGCTCGTTCAGGTGTGTGCTACATTGCTGAATCCGGCTGATGATAAAAATATAGACAGCATGATAATCAAACAGGATTCGACCTTTATAAAAAGTTATGTCGCCATGCGCACAATAGACCTCGGATCAGTCGTAGGAGTTCAGGATAATGAATCTGCGAAGTCATTTCCCGGCGAGACATTAGCCGTACAGAATGATCACCTTTCAACGGCGCTGCACATCACGTATTCTACCGGTAGAAGTGGGATGATTAGCGTAGATTTAGTTGATATTATGGGAAATGCCGTACAGGATGTTGTTCATACAGCGGCAGAACCGGGGCTGTATGGCATTGTCGCCGATATTTCTTCCGTGCCGAGTGGTATGTATCTTGTTCGCTTACGAACGGATGATTCTCAAGTGGTCAGGCAGATTGTCATTGTTCGTTAAGCAGAATTCACTACAGAAGACAGGTGTACACTACTCCTGAAATCAATTGTTCTCTGATAACTATTGTGGTTTCTCCATACAATCTTGATGCGGCAACCTAATAAAACTGAATGTAACATTATCTGCTCTTATTTATTGTGTACTTTAGAGTTAAGTTGTAGAATTGATGACATTCGTTCGCAACAAACTGTTTAGACACGTTTATTTGCTAATGGATAATTCTCATATTCTTCAGAATAGATTTCACTATGATAGACGAAAAGATTCAAGAGACATCATTGAAACTAATGAGTAAAAGAACAAATGTAGTATTATTTCAAGAATTTCAAGGATTGTGTTTGAGACTTTATATGGGTATGTTTGTAATAGAACTTATGCTAAAGTTTAGAGTTGCTTGATTGCTGTAACAATGACTATATGATAATAGAATAAGTATCAACGACATCAGACGCAACAAAAGTAGGGACAGTAGAACACAAGAAATCACTTGACAGTTTGGCAGCACAAAAAGTTGATGGCGACAATGTTTTTGGTGGTATTTTCAAAATTGGTTTGGTAAGAGGTGAGCAGAATATTACCGGCGGCTAAGGTCAATATTTTCAAGAGAAACGTATTGAATAGTTTTTAAGTAATGTAATTTTTTATATATAGGAGAACACTCATGGAACACACAGAGAAAAAAGCAGAAAATCAGACAGAGAAAACAGACGCAACAAAAACAGGGATAGTAGAACATAAGAAATCCCTTGACAGTTTGGCATCACAAAAAGTTGATGGCGACAATGTTCAGGGTGGTATAAGTGTGAAGTTCAATAATGGTCGTACTGCTGATGATTCGAACTCAGGTCATGGCTGAAAATACTTAGTATCATAATTTTCATGTATAATGAGGAGAACACTCATGGAACACACAGAGAAAAAAGCTGAAAATCAGACGGAGAAAACAGACGCAACAAAAACAGGGGTAGTAAAACACAAGAAATCCCTTGACAGTTTGGCAGCACAAAAAGTTGATGGCGACAATGTTCTTGGTGGTGCTGAGGCACAATTACCCCCGCAATATTATGGTTCTGATGGTGGTAGTAGTGGTGATGGTGGTAGTAGTGGTGGTGGTGGTTGATATAGGATTGAAACTGTATTTTTATGTATTGTAATGAGAACAATCCATGGAACGCACAGAGAAAAAAGCTGAAAATCAGACAGAGGCAACAGATGCCGCCAAAACGGGGATAGTAGCACACAAGAAATCCCTTGACAAACTTAGTAGAAGAGAAAGTTAAAGGTGAATTGTCACCAACGTAAGAGTAATGAGAATAAAAAATAATCATTGTTGACAAAGTAATTGTCAAATAATATAATTTATATAATCATATATAGGAGAGCACTCCATGGAAAACACAGAAAAAAAAGCAGAAAATCAGACAGAGAAAACAGACGCAACAAAAACAGGGATAGTAGAACACAAGAAATCACTTGACAGTTTGGCAGCACAAAAAGTTGATGGCGACAATATTCAGGGTGGTATAAGTGTGAAGTTCAATAATGGTCGTACTGCGGATGATTCGAATTCAGGTCATGGCTGAAAATACTTAGTATCATAATTTTCATGTATAATGAGGAGAGCACTCATGGAACACACAGAGAAAAAAGCTAAAAATCTGACAGAGGCAACAGATGTCGCCAAAACAGGGATAGTAGCACACAAGAAATCACTTGACAGCTTGGCAGCACAAAAAGTTGATGGTGATAATATTCTGGGTGGTAATGGTGCAACGACAAGTCAAGAACCATCTGGAATTTCTTCCCAAAATTCTCGAAGAAGAAAAATGGAATCTGAAATCAGTAAATCAAAGATTTAAAACGATAGTATGTGTAAATTCTTTGATGAAAAGTCAGATTACGAAGACAACAATTTTTTTGAAATAAGTCCCACAAATAGTATTGTGGGACTTTGTTTTTTATTGAAACTATGCTGAAAACAGTCATTTCTAGATTTTTTCACAAAAAAGACTTTTTTTTTCCAACAGTTATAGCAGCCGATACTATGGATTGCGGTCCGACGAGCTTGCGTATAATTGCAAAGTACTATGGTCGTAATCATTCTTTGGAATCATTAAGGAAAAAGAGTTTTACGAATCGTGAAGGATCAAGTTTATCGCAGTTAGCATCAGCAGCGGAATCAATAGGTTTTAGATCACTAAGTGCGAAAATTGATTTTGGTCAATTAGAGGAAAATGCCCCATTGCCATGTATAATACATTGGAATCAAAATCATTTTGTCGTTGTCTATAAAATTACTAAAGAAAAAATTTTTATCTCTGATCCGGCAATGGGATTGGTGAGTTATAATCACGAAGAATTTTTAGAACATTGGATTGGGGAAGGAGCAACAAAAAAACTACGCGAAGGCATAGTTTTACTCTTAGAAACCACAAGAGAATTTTTCGAGATAGAAGAGGAAAAAGGTCATGATAAAAAAGGTCTTTCACTAATATATCCTCATTTAATTCCCCATAAAAAATATATAATTCAAATTAGTATCGGTTTACTTGCCGGAAGTATTCTCTCGCTGATTTTACCGTTTTTAACACAAAGTGTTGTTGATATTGGAATTCGCAATAATGATATTGGTTTTGTCTATTTGGTGCTTATTGGGCAATTGTGCCTGTTTTTGGGTAGAACATCAATAGAAGTGATACGTGGGTGGCTGCTGATCCATATCAGCACACGCATGAGTATATCTTTGGTGTCGGAATTTTTTATCAAATTGATGCGGCTACCAATTTCGTATTTTGACTCAAAAATGAGTGGTGATATTTTACAGAGAATACATGACAATAAAAGGATAGAAAATTTATTAACCGGAAGTTCAGTCAGAATACTTTTTTCTTTAGTGAACTTGTTAGTTTTTGGTTTTGTTCTTGTTTTTTATGATGAAAAAATATTTTCTGCTTTTTTTATAGGAAGTGCGCTCTATGTGCTTTGGGTTATGTTCTTTTTGAAACGTAGGGCAATAATGGACTATCATTCTTTTAACATACAAGCGAAAAATCAAGATAAAGTAATGGAGTTAGTGAATGGTATGCAAGAAATAAAACTCCATAATGCCGAGCGAAACAAACGTTGGGGGTGGGAGCGATTACAAACTCGTTTGTTTAAATTAAGTTTAAAACAATTAGCATTAAATCAAACCCAATCGTATGGGGCTAATGCCATAAATGAAGTAAAAAATATATTCATTGCATTTATTTCTGCAAGTTTGGTGGTGGAGGGCGAAATAACCATAGGTGCGATGATGTCAATTTCTTATATTATTGGTCAATTAAACGGACCTATCGCTGAATTGGTAAACTTTATGCACGATGTGCAGGATGCTCGCTTAAGTATGGAGCGCATGGAAGAAATTCACAACCGTGACGACGAGGAGCCGCAGGGGTCAGATAAAATAATGGAATTACCCGCCCATGCAGATTTAATTTTGGATAAAGTGTCATTTCAGTATGCCGGACCCGAATCAAAATGGATATTAAGGAATGTAAGTTTAACAATACCATATAATAAAACAACAGCAATAGTAGGTGGGAGCGGCAGCGGAAAATCTACATTATTGAAAATACTTCTCAAATTTTATGATCCTGTACGCGGTGAGGCAAAATTGGGCACATATACCCTTAAAAATATTGCCCAATCGGCATGGCGTGAAAAATGTGGTGCTGTGATGCAAGAAGGGTTTATATTCAATGATACGATTGCCCATAATATAGCTGTAGGCACAGACGATATTAATCGTCATCGGCTCATTGAAGCTGTGGAGTTAGCAAATATTCGGGAATTTATTGAAGATTTACCTCTCGGGTATAATACTAAAATCGGGCAAGATGGTATTGGTATTTCCGGTGGACAAAAACAACGACTTTTAATAGCACGAGCAGTATATAAAAATCCCGAATACCTGTTTTTTGATGAAGCAACCTCCGCTCTTGATTCGCGCAATGAACGAATAATTATGGAAAATTTTACCAGATGGTTCAAGAACAGGACTGTTGTCATTATTGCCCATCGTTTAAGCACAGTGCGCAATGCAGACAATATTGTCGTGTTGGATCAAGGGCGCATCATTGAACAAGGTACGCATGATGAGTTAATTACGCTTAATGGAGCTTATTATAATTTAGTAAAAAATCAGCTTGAATTAGATAAAATAAATGTATAAGGAAGTGAGCGACTTTTTTTGTGGCATTAAAGAACAATGAAATACAATTCCGTAGTGATGAAGTGCAAGATATTATGTCACATATACCCAATCGAATCATTCGATATGGTCTGTCTGTGCTTTTTGTTGTACTTCTGTTAACCATATTCCTTTCATGGCTTATTACCTATCCTGAACTAATTAGAGGACAAATATCAATAACGACATCAATTGAACCTATAAAGTTAATTGCAAAATCAAGTGGTACCATTCGTCATTTATATGTTCGTGAAGGGCAATATGTGCAGGAGGGTAGCTGTTTGGCTGAAATAGAAAGTCCTGTTTCACCGGGTTCATTAGAATATATGCGGCAATATATACATCGTTTAGAAAGGGCACTGCAAGCCGACGATGAAGTATTACCATTGATTGATACAAATTCCGTTATGTTTGGTCCGGTACAAAACTCTGTAAGTGGTTTAGTGCAAGAATTAACCATATACAATACCAATCGTAAGTATAAAATTCATGAAGCAGAAATTACAACATTATCTCAAAAAATTGAGAATCAAAAATCATTGGTGCGTGTACAACAGACAATCGCTTCTATCAATCAAAAAGAATTAGAAAATGCAAAAATTAAATATGAGTCAGATAAAAAATTAGCTGAGAGTGCATATATTTCGAAAATTGAATCTATGCGGTCTGAATCCGAATTACGTGAAAAAGAATTGCAAGTAGAGCGATTTAAACAAGCTGTTCTTGAAAGCAGTAATGTATTGAGTAGTCTGGAATTTCAGTATAGTCAATCACGTTTTGCCAAAGAAACAAATAATAAAAGGAACATAGAGTCCATACGAAGTGCGATTGATATTATTCATAATTTTATTTTTACATGGCAGCAGAATTACTCAATTGCAGCAAAACAATCGGGAAAAGTCAGTTTTTTGCAACGTATTCAGCAAGGTCAATACATCAAAAGCGGCGAAGAATTGTTTGCGGTTACTCAAAATAACACATCGTATCTTGGTGTTGTGAAAGTACCTGTTTCGGGTTATGGAAAAATAGCCATAGGGCAAAAAGTTCATGTTCTTGTCCATAATTTCCCTTATTATGAATATGGTATGTTAGAAGGAACGGTACGGCACATAGCCTTATTCCATAATTCAAATGAATATAGAGTCGAAGTAGATTTGCCGGAAGGTATGCGTACAACACAGAACCATACGATTCACTATTCTCCGGAGATGATTGGTGAGGCAGAAATTGTCACTGAAAATAAGCGTGTTATAGAACGAATATTCGAATCTTTGCTCAAAGCGCTTAAAAGGAATCATTAATATAGTACACATTTGCTTGATTTACTTATGAAACACATTGTATTACTTGTTGATTTGACGGGAGTTGCGCATTTAGCATTGGAGCACACGGCAATTATTGCTCGACGGAGTATTTGTAGGGTTACTTTACTTCATATAGCTTCTGATGGTATGCAGTCGCAAGAAAAAGAAATTAAAAACACGGTTCGTGAATTTGCCTCAACTTTGGAGAATGACGGTATATTGTTTGCTGTACAAATTAATTATGGTAATTTTTTTGAAGTAATAGCCCCGGCTATCAATGCAATGTCATGTGATTTACTTATTGTTGGTACACATGGTATAAAAGGTTTTAAACATAATTTTATGAGTTCGAATATCATCAAGTTAATGAATTTACTATCTGTTCCCGCTTTGATTGTACAAGGACATAGCACCACACCACAGGAAGGATATAATCGAATACTTGTGCCTATTATCGGAGCAATTCCGAAAGAAAATATTGAGAAACCACTTGCCCAATTCGCTTCTTTATTTCATTCGACGCTTCATTTTCTGGCGTACTGCAACACACATAATGTTGATGATGTACATGAGACTATAAATCAGTTGCAACACACTTTCACTTTGCTTGGTTTTCCGTCTGTAGTACAAATAGAGGAAATAGGTGTATATGCCGGCAATCATTCTCGTTCGATTGTACAATATTCCGATATTGAGGATATTGATGTTATTTTGTTGTTTCTTCATGAAAAAGATAATATGAAAAATTTTAATGATGAGGACAAAGAAAATATACTTCTTAATCGTTTTGGGAAAGCTGTACTTTGTTTGTAAGTCATAGTACCACGACAAAAAAAATATTTGTGTTTTAGGGAATATAGAATGTAGAGAATTTCTATGTCTTACAATCCGTATAAAAATCTTGCCATACTTATATTTAATGTTTTTTACAAGATAAAGAAAAGATTATGATTTATGCAAACGTTTGTATTATATATATCATTGCTTTAGGAGTGGTATTGTGAATATTAATCACACTCGCAAACAGCTTGAGAGAGCAAAAGAATATTTAAGCACTGAGGACTTTGATAAGTCTGAGGAGTTATGCCATTCACTATGTACCGAGTTAAACTCTTATCCCAACATTACAGATAATAAAGAAATGTTGATAATAAAGGGTAATGTATTGCTTTGCTTGGGTACCTGTCATTATAAAAAAATGGATTTTACTGTTGCCTGTAGTGTTTATAGTCAAGCCCTTGATGTATTTTTGTTGTTGGGTGAAAAATATCTTATTGCGCGGAGTCTTGCCAATATAGGAATGACTCATCATTATAATAATAATTATGCATTGGGATTGGATTTTACATTAAAAGCACTTAAACTTTTTGTAGAATTGCAAGAAATGGAGTCTGTTGCTCGTTGTCAAAGTTTGATTGCCAGAACATACTGGGTGTTAGCAGATTTATCAAATGCCCTTGAGTATTTTGAAAAGGCACTCGCTATATTTCATCAGTTAGATAATCTAAATCAAATTGCTAATGTCATTGGTGATATTGGTTTAATTTATCAAGATTTGAAAATGTATGATAAAGCATTGGAATATTACAATAAAGCATTTGTACTCTATTATGAAATAAAAGACAAAAGTAATGAGGCGCGAATAAAAAGTAATATAGGAGCAGTGTACCATAATTTAGAAATACATGATACAGCATTGAGGTATCTTAATGAGTCTTTATCAATGTTTGAAGAATTATCCTTGGAAAATAATGCAATTGATGTCTTGGAAAGTCTTGGTATTGTATATCAAACTGTTGGTAATTTTGCTCAAGCTCATGTATATATGTATCGTGCGCTTGGAATCAGCGAACGGATACATGATCGTGCAAAAATAGCTACGCTTAATGGTTCAATCGGAAGGTTATTGTTGGAATCCGAATATAGTGTACATGATATTACTACGGCAGAGGTTTATCTGAAAAAGAGTATTGAACTCAATGAATTGCTTGGCAGAAAACAAATGGTGTATGAATACCTTGAGGTATTAAGTGAACTATATAGTAAAACACAGGAATGGCAAAAAGCATACGAGTGTCAGAAGCGGTTTCACAATGTATATATGCAAGTACAAAGTGAGGAAGCAATAAAGCAAGCACAGATGTTGGAACATCGCCGTAAAATAGAAGAATCGGAACGTGACCGCCAACTCAAGATTGCACGGCATGAAGTAACGGTGAACTTATTGCATAAAACATTGCCACCCTCTATTGCAGAACGATTAATGAATGGTGAGAACAATATTGCTGATAAATTTGATAATGTGACAATTCTTTTTGCAGATATTGTTGGCTTTACGCCACTGTCTGCAAGGACTACTCCTAAGCGTATGGTAGAATTATTGAATAATTTGTTTACACGCTTCGATAAACTTACCTTTCAATACAAAGTTGAGCGCATTAAGACAATTGGTGATGCATATATGGTGGTCGCCGGCGCACCGGAACCATGTGAAGACCACGCAATACGTATGATGGATTTTGCATTTGCGATGAATAAAGCAATGAGTGATTTTTGTCAAGAAGTTGATGAAAAAATTCAGATAAGAATAGGCGTAAATTCAGGAACTGCAATCGGTGCGGTTGTCGGCGAAACTAAATTCAGTTATGATTTTTGGAGCGATGCCGTAAACACCGCAAGCCGTATGGAAAGCCATGGCGCACCAGGAAAAATTCATGTATCCGATGATTTCAAAAATGCTATCATAAGGACGGAAGATGTTCTGCTTCGACAATCAATATACTTTATCGAACGCGGGGAAATAAACATCAAAGGTAAAGGAATGATGAATACATATTTTTTGGAAAAGGCAGATGTCTGAATGAAGGTTTATAGAATGAAAATAGAAGTAGCATTGTTGAGAAAATAGTTTATCTCTTAGAGATAACATATACCACTCCATCAAGCTTTTGATGTATTTTTGTTGTATAATGTCGCACATAGGACTGCATCGGTCTCAAAATAGGGATTCGTGTAATTATTGATGCAGTATATCGTGGTACAGGCAGTACTATATGGAACCAAACAAACATAGAAAACCATGACCTTAGAACAATTCACAACTAAAGTCGAAGAACTTGAAGTACTTATACAATCCGGCAGAGATTATAAACAGTCTGAAGTCAATGCAAAAGAGTTGCTTGCCATCTTATCTATTATGGAGGAGTCGCATTCGCTGAGCGAAATTGAAACACGCATCTTGATTGCTCTTGCACAATCTTACCGAATGAGGGGAGTGTCACAAGAAGTACTGCCGATAGCTGAAAAAGCACTTGCAATCGCCGAACGTATTGGTAATAAAGAGTTACAGGCGCAGGCATACAGTAGCGTCGGAATGGCATATTCTACCATCGCTGATAATACTAAAGCAATAGAATCATTTCACAAAGCACATGAAATATTCCTTGCCGTCAATAACAGAAAGCAAGTAGCGATGTTACTATATAATATTGCCGTTTCTTACTTCCAAAAAGCTGAGTATTATTCTTCATTAGAAAATTTTCAGAAGGCATTGTTTATTGCGGAACAATTAAATGAACCAATCATAGTTGCTTTGCAATTAAGTAAAATAGGATTGGTGTATTCATACTTAGCCGATTATCAGATGGCGGTGATACAATATCAAGAGGCTATCTCTATTTATCAACAACATAATTATCAAATAGGTCTGCTTTCTTGCTACGGAAATATAGGCAATCTTTATAGAGAAATTCGAGATTACAGCCGTGCAATTGATTACTTAAATCAAGCATTACTGATAGCTCAAGAACTAGAAGATAAAAGGAATATAGCCGTCACTTTTGGCAATCTGGGAATATCGTATAATGATTCAGGTGACTATGTTAATGCAGAAAAATACTTTACCAATGCTATAATATTAGAAGAAGAATTAGGCAATAAAGTAGGTTTGGCAAGCAATTATTTGAATTTGGGAAACTGTTTAGAGAGGCAAAAACAATATGAACAAGCACTTGAATATTATCAAAAATCTCTGCTTATTGCAGAACAAATAAATCAACAACACTTTATTTCAATCATAAAGGGTAATATTGGTTCTATATTTACGAACCAATCTTTTGAAGGTTTTTCTCCCCAAAAAGGAGAAAAACTTATAATGGAATCCATTAATATTAATAATGTTCTTGGAACACGAGCTAACAATATAGTGATGTTATTGTGCCTTGCGGAATTATATGAATATCAAAAGCGATGGGAAGAATTTGCAATTTATTACAAACAATACCACGTATTGGAAAAAGAAGTTCAAAGTGAACAAACTGTTAAGCAAGCTCAGTTAATGGAACAGCAAAGAAAAATTCACGAAGCAGAGCGGGACAGACAAGTAAAACTCGCTCGTTTTCAAGAACAAGAAAAAATATTCCATAATATTGTACCTGTGTCTATTGCTGATCGCCTTTTGAACGGCGAAAAGACTATGGCCGATTCATTTGACAATGTGAGCATGTTTTTTTCAGATATTGTTGGATTTACCCATCTTGCATCGCAAATAAGTGCAAAAGAATTAGTCGAGGGACTTAATGCCATATTTACTGAATTTGACCACATAGCGACTAAACATAGTTTGGAAAAAATTAAAACGATTGGTGATTCTTATATGGCAGCATGTGGAGTGCCGGAACAAAGAGATGACCATGCTATGCGAACCGTTCAATTTGCATTGGATATTCAAGAAATGATGAAAAATAAAACAATAGGTGAGAAAAAAAATAGAATAAGTATTCGTATAGGTTTGCATTGCGGCAGCGCAATTGCCGGGATAATCGGCGAGAAAAAATTTGCCTACGATCTGTGGGGTGATGCAGTGAACACGGCAGCGCGTATGGAATCCCACGGCGAAGCGGGTAAGATACATGTGAGTGAGGAGTTTGTAAGAGAATTGTTAATGATGAATGGTGAATTGTCAACTGAAGAAAAATTTTCCGTTGCAATACCATTGTCATTAACTATTAATCATTCACTATTGACCATTATTCCCCGCGGCGAGATGGAAATCAAAGGCAAAGGCATGATGAAAACATATTTTTTGGAGAGTGTGTCTGCACCATGATTTTCATGCTTTAGCGCATGGCAGTATAGTTTGTCAGTAGCACTTATCACAGTAATTATTTAATCACACAAATCACAGTTCAGACAATGACATACGACGAACTCAAAACCAAAGTAGAGGAACTCGAAATAGTAATTGAACAAGAACAGAATTATAAACAAGCACAAGTTCTGGCTCTTGAGATTATTGAAAATGCAAATATGGAAGATAATTCCGAGGCATTTGCTACGGTGCTGTTTTTTTTAGCCCAATGTCTATGGCGTAATGGATTCCCCGAAAAAGGTTTGTCGTATGCAATACAATGCTTGGATATCGCAGAAAAACATCACTATAGAGATTTACAAGCACGTGCTATGGGAGTAATTGGTCTGCTGTATAGTAGTTTGTCAGAGTTTACGAAATCTTTAGAATATTATGAAAACTCACTTTGTATTGATGAAAATCAAGGGAATAAATCTCGTATTGCAATAACACATAGTAATATAGGTGTCGTCTATAGTAATTTGTCAAATTTTGCTCTTGCTCAACAGTATTTTCAAAAATCACTTTTTCTCCATGAAGAGTTACAGGACGAACAAGGTATTGCAGGAAATATGCTCAATATAGGTAATGTGTATCATCTATTGTCGGATTCTAAAACGGCTATAGAGTATTTTCGTAGAGCATTGACTCTTGCTCAAAAAAATGGTAATAAAAGAGAGGAAACTACCTGCTTGCTGTCAATAGGAAATGTATATGTTAAGTTAGACGAATATGAAACAGCATTGGGATATTATAGAGACTCTTTATTTATTGCCGAAGAATATGATAATAAAAAAAGTATAACAATAATTTGGGGTAATATTGGGACTGTTTATGTGCAGATGTCTTGCTATCAAGAGGCACTTGAGTATTTTTATAAAGCACTGAATTGTGCCAAAAGTAGTACTAATAAATATGCCGAGGCACTATGGAAAGGAAGTCTTGGTGCATTGTATCTGCGTGAGGATTTTGAAGGATATAATTGTAAAAAAGGAGAAGAATATTTACTTGAGTCAATAGAATTTTTTCAAGAACATGGAGTAAAGCTGCATGAATATGAAATGAGGAAAATAATTGCTGATATGTATGAACGAGAAAAACGCTGGGAAGAATTTTCGTTTCATTTTAAACGATATCATGAATTAAAAGAACAAGTGTATTCTGATGAAGTTCAAAAATTAATCCAAAATAATGAATACATGCAGATTGTTGCAGAAAAAGAAAAACAATTAGCTATTGAGAAAACTCGGATTCAAGAACGTGAACACGTGATGAAAGATTTAGAAACTTTAAACACAAAACTTGTTGAGGCAGATAAAGCAAAAAACGATATTCTTGGTATTGTTGTGCATGATTTAAAGAATCCACTTACTTTAATTCAGTTAAAGGCGGATATACTTCAGACAAAAAATGTACAACTTACGAAGGAACAACTGATTTCGACCGGAAAAAGTATAGCTTCAGTGGCTCAACACATGAATAGAATTATATCAAATTTATTAGATATAAATGCTTTAGAATCAGGAAAAATGACCTTAAAAATGACATCAATTGACGTTGCTTCTGTTGTTGAAAGAGCTGTTAAATTTCATAGCGACAGTGCATCTGCAAAAAATATTATTGTTCTTACCGAAATACAGTCCCAATTACCGCATGCTATTGCTGATGCGGAAGGATTATATGAAGTGATTGAAAATCTATTATCCAATGCAATTAAATTCTCACCTCAAGGACTTTCAATTATGGTGTCATGCGCGGTTGAGGACAAAACTATTGTTCTTTCTGTTAAAGATAATGGTCCGGGTATATCATTGGAAGATCAGAAAAAGTTATTCGGCAAATTTCAAAAGTTATCTGCGCGACCAACTGCCGGAGAATATTCTACCGGATTAGGATTGTCTATTGCAAAAACAATAACCGAACAAATGGGGGGTATGCTCGAGTGTCAGAGTGTCACCGGGCAGGGTGCAAATTTTATTGTTCGTCTAAAGAGGTCGCTATAATTTGTTGTTATGCAAAGGGCAAATCCTTTCTTATTATAGCTGTACTGTAAAGAATTATGGACACTATTTCAGAGTTAAGTTACGTATTGAGATAGATGAGTATTGGTGTTATAAGCCTCTCATCGTAGTTTTGCAGAAGACTATACAAAAGTGAACTTACTATCTTAAGAGAAAACAACTATGAATACGAAAAAGATTACCGTACTCTATGTGACGAGTGAAGAGGAAAATGCACGCAATTTTCAAAAAACAGGTGTTTTTTTCGGAGCATAAATGACAACTGAAGAAATAGAGAAAAAATATGATGCCGCAATTGCTATAAATGTGCCGGAAACTAAAGCAGATGCCTTAAATCTTCTGGCGTGGCAATTGCGTTTATTGTCCCAATATGATAAAGCCACCGCTATATGTGAAGAAGCACTCTCAGTAGCTGATGCTTGCTCTAGTAAAGATGCTGCCGGTAAAATCCTAAATACACTTGCGAATATTACGGCTGATAGGGGTGATATATCCAACGCTTTGAAGTATTTTCAACAAGCAATACAAAATTTTGAACACAGTAATGACAGTTATTGGTTGGGAGCTGTATTGGGTAATTGTGGTAATATCTATAAAAATCTTAACGAATATAATCTTGCACTTGAGTATTATCATAAAGCGCTTTCACTTTATGAAAAACAAGGCATAAAAAATCATATACCTGTATGGCTTAGTAATATAGGAAATGTTTATCATAATTTAAAGGAATACGATATTGCTTTGGAATTTCACATAAAAGCATTCGCTTTACGAGAAGAAATGGGGCAAAGTTCAGAAATGGGCACCGTGTTTTCTAATATTGGCAATGCTTATTATGAAATGGGAGAATATGATAAAGCACTTGAGTATTACTCACAATCATTGAAAGTAGATTTAGAAAATGAGTTTTCTATGGATATTGCTATAGATTATGGTAATCTTGGTCGTGTGTTTGCAAAACAAGAATATAGTGGCTATGACCCCGATAAAGCGGAAGAATATCTTGTTAAAGCGGGAGCAATGTTTGAAAAACTCGGCAATAAACAATATCAGTTTGTGTTTCATAAAATACTTTCCAACCTCTATAGAAATCAACAACGTTGGGAGGAATCGGATAATGAATTTCGTAAATTTTATGCTCTTGAAAAGGAAGTGCAAAGTGAAGAAGCGAAACAAGAAGCAGAAAAAATGGAGTATCGTCGTAAAGTAGAAGAAGCCGAACGTGATAGACAAGTAAAACTTGCACGATTTCAAGAACGTGAGAAAATACTTGACAATATACTTCCTTCACAAATCACCGAACGTTTAATTAAAGGCGAACAACCAATTGCGGATAAAGCAGAAAATGTATCAATCTTTTTCTCTGATATAGTGGGTTTTACCACTCTTTCACAGCATATAAGTGCTAAAGAATTAGTCTCGGGTCTCAATGAATTATTTATACAATACGATATTCTTGCAAAGAAATATGGTTTAGAAAAAATTAAGACGATAGGCGATGCATATATGGCGGTATGTGGAGTTCCTGTATTCACCTCGGATCATGCAAGTCGTACAGCACAATTTGCTCTCGGAGTGCAAGAATTATTTGTAGCAGGAGTAGAAATAGCCGGTCATAAAGTGAATATTCGTATCGGCTTACATTGCGGGGAAGTTGTAGCGGGTGTTATAGGCGAACAAAAATTTGCTTATGATTTATGGGGCGATGCCGTGAACACGGCAAGCAGAATGGAAAGTCATGGCGCAGCGGGGAAAATTCATGTGTCGGAAGAATTTGTAAGAGAATTAGGAATGAGGAATGAAAAATTAGGAATGAAGGACAAAGAATTAACAGGCGACAATTCTCAATTCGTAATTATTAATTCTCAATTCATATTCGTTCCCCGTGGCGAAATAGAAATTAAAGGCAAAGGAAAAATGCGTACCTATTTTTTGGAAAAGGTGTCTGAATTATGATTTATAGAACTGCTCTATGTGGTTGACATAAAAGTAAATAAAAAAAATAATGTCCGGACCATGATTTGTAGAACAGTCCGTTGTGGCTGTTCTACACGAAAAAAATATCAACACAAAAAGTAATCACAGTAATCAAAACAATCAAACATATCACAGTTGAGACGATGACACAAGAAGAACTACAAGCAATGCTTGACAGGGCGCAGGAATCACAGAAAATGGGAGAATATGCCGATGCAGAATACTATGCCTCAGAGCTTATAAAAGCAGTTCCTGTTGATGACACATCTTGTGTTCACAGTAGTGCCTTACTTGTACTATCTGATTCTCTGCGGATGCGCGGGATGCTTAAACAATCGCTCGAAAAAGCTGAACTGGCACTGTCTTTATCCATACAAGCGAAAGACCTATATCAAGAAGCGAAAGCAATGAGTACACTTGGGGTAGTATATACGCTTCTTGGTGACTATCAACAAGCACTTAACTATTGTACTAAAGCTCTTGCTCTTGATGAAGAGTTGGGTCATAATGTCGGGATGGCACGCGATCGTGGGAATCTTGGTGTTATTTATCAAAATCTGGCAGATTACCCTCTTGCCGCAGAATATCAAAAACAAGCTCTCGCTATTAATAGAGAAATCGGAGCTAAAGATGGTATTGCAAGGAATAATGCCAATCTTGGTATTGTCTATAGAAGTATGGGTAACTACGATGTATCAATGGCGCATTATATTGAAGCACTTAGTATATCCGAAGAACTCGAAGACATACCATCAATTTGTCAGCTTAACGGTAATATTGGTGGTCTCTATTATGCTCTTGGAAGTTATGATAAAGCACTCGAATACTTATACAAAGCTGTTGCCGATAGTAGTCTGCGCGGAGAAAAGGCGAGGGCAGCGCGATTTACAGCCAATATAGGCAGTGTATATAATTCCCTCGGTCAACATGATAAAGCACTTGAATACTACCTCAAAGCACTTGCTGCGCAAGAAGAACAAGATAATAAGACCGATGTAGCAACGCTTGGAGGTAATATAGGTATCGTGTATGCTGAACTTAGAAGTTATGAACAAGCGCTCGAATATTTTATGAAAGCTCTTGCCACACATCAAGAACTTGGTCGTAAGTCCTCAGCTGCTTTAGTATTGGGCAATATCGGGAATGTATATACACTCATTGGTAGTTATGATAAAGCGTTGGATTACTATACCCGCGCACTTATGGCTCATGAAGAACTTGGTGAAAAATCAGGTATTGCCAATGTTTCAGGGAATATTGGCTCACTGTATGCTGACGATCAGTTTGTTGGCTATGATGCTGGTAAAGCCGAAGAGTTTCTGTTGAAAGCAATTGCTCTTAGTAAAGAAGTAGGAGCAAAGCAGCATTTGTACAAATATGACAAAGCAGTTGCCGAACTCTATAAAAATACAAATCGAAAAGCAGAAGCTTATGATTATTTTGAGCGCTATCATACCGTAGAAAAACAGGTTCAAAGTGAAGAAGCAACCAGACAGAGTCAACTCATGGAGTATCGTCGCAAAGTAGAAGAAGCCGAGCGTGACCGTCAGGTAAAAATCGCACGGTTTCAAGAGCAAGAGAAACTCCTCTATAATACTCTCCCTGCTCAGATAGCCGAACGGATATTGCAGGGCGAAAGAACCATAGCCGATGTCCACCAAAATGTGTCAGTCTTTTTCTCGGATATTGTTGGCTTTACTCACTTATCGCAGCAAATATCCGCAGAGAGCTTAGTCCAGATGTTGAATAGATTATTCTCACAATTTGACCAGCTATCGCGTAAGTACGGTTTGGAGAAAATTAAAACAATCGGCGATGCCTACATGGCGGTATGCGGTGCACCAAATCAATGCAATAATCATGCAGAACGTACAGGACTCTTTGCGCTCGAGGTATCAGAATTGATGGATAATTTTATTGTTGATTCCGTCGGACAAATTTCAGTACGCATTGGCTTGCATACAGGAAGTGTCGTTGCCGGAATAATAGGCGAAGTTAAATTTTCGTATGATATGTGGGGCGATGCTGTGAACACCGCAAGCAGAATGGAGAGTCATGGCGAAGCAGGGAAAATCCATGTGTCGGAAGAATTTAAACATGCCGTAGAGACGGTGCACGCACCGTCTCTACGGTTTATTCCGCGTGGCGAAATGGAAATCAAGGGCAAAGGAAAAATGAAGACCTATTTTTTGGAGAAAGTGTCTGAACAGGATTTATAGGATTCAAGGATGAGCAGGATTCGTAGGGATAGTCCGTTGTGGCTGTTCTACACGAAAAAAATATCAACACAAAAACAATCACAGTAATCAAAACAATCAAACATATCACAGTTTAGACCATGATACCCGAAGAACTCAAAATCAAAGTAGAAGAACTCGAAGCAATGATTCAGAGCGGCTCTGACTATGCTCAAGTCGAAACCCAAGCACGCGAAATGCTTGAAGCCCTCTCCATCGGGGAGGGTACGGGAGGGGACAGAGAACTCCACGCCCGTACCTTGCTTGCTCTCTCCATTTCTCTCTGGCAGCGCGGTATGGCAAAAGAAGCTCTGCCCTGCGCAGAGGAAGCCCTCGCCCTTGCCGAGCAATTAGAAAGCAAAAAACTGCAAGCCAAAGCACTCGGCAATATCGGGACTGTGCATTGGAATCTCTCGAACTATGCTCGTGCCTTAGAGTACTTAGGCAGGGCATTAGCGCTCGATGAAGACCTTGGCAATAAAGCAGGGATGGCAACTATTCTCGGCAACATCGGGATTGTGTATGAGAATCTCGCGGACTATGCTCGTGCTTTGGAGTACTATGGCAAGGCATTAGCGCTTGATGAAGAACTTGGTAACAAATCAGGGATGGCAAGACATCTCGGTCATATCGGGATTGTGTATGAGAATCTCTCGGACTATTCCCGTGCCTTGGAGTACCATGACAAGGCATTAGCGCTTGATGAAGAACTCGGCAATAAACGAGCTGTGGCAGGACATCTCGGCAATATCGGGAATGTGTATGCGAATCTCTCGGACTATGCCCGTGCCTTGGAGTACATGGGTAAGGCTTTAGCTCTCGCAGAAGAACTCGGCAATAAACGAGCTGTGGCAGGACATCTCGGCAATATCGGGGTTGTCCATGTGCAACTCTCAGACTATGTTCGTGCACTGGAGTACTTTGGTAAGGCATTAGCGCTCGCAGAAGAACTCGGTGACAAATCAGGTGTGGCAGGACATCTCGGCAATATCGGGGTTGTCCATGTGCAACTCTCAGACTATGTTCGTGCACTGGAGTACTTTGGTAGGGCATTAGCGCTCGCAGAAGAACTCGGTGACAAATCAGGTGTGGCAACATGGCTCGGCAATATCGGGGAAACCTATACAAAGCAGGACTTCGAGGGTTATGATCCTGATAAGGCAGAGGAATATCTCCTGCGGGCTATTGACCTAAGCACAGAAATTGGGTATAAAGCAACATTAATTGAATTTCACAAAACCTTATCTGATCTTTATGAACACGAGCAACGATTTGGAGATGCTTTTACACACTTCAAAAAACACATTGCGATAAAAGATGAAGTAAATGTCGAGGAAGTAAAGAAGCAAGAGGCAATACGCGAGCAACGTAGGCAAGCAGCCGAGCGCGAAAAAGAAATTGAAATAGAGCGCACCCGTGCCACAGCCGAGAAACGTATCCTCAATAATATCCTTCCCGAAGGAATTACGCAACGCCTGATAAAAGGCGAGAATCCCATAGCCGACCACTACGATGGAGTTTCTGTTCTCTTCATGGATATTGTTGAGTTCACAACGCTCTGCACGAAAGTTTCCGCACAGCAACTTGTGCATTTGCTCAATGCCATTTTCTCTTCTGCGGATGCTGTGATGCGCGAGTTCGGGTTGGAAAAAGTCAAGACCATCGGCGATGCCTACATGGCAGTAGCCGGCGCACCAATTGTGCAAGAAGACCATGCCCACCGCGCCGCAAACGCAGCACTCAAACTCCTTGAGGTAATGAAGAATCTTGAAGTAAGTTTTCCTCCTGAATATGGCGATAGAAGTTGGATAGAGAGTATTCCCGAAATAGAAGTGCGTATCGGTCTGCATTGTGGTCCGGCAGCAGCAGGTGTAGTTGGTGAGAACAAGTTCCTCTATGATTTATGGGGCGATGCTGTGAACACCGCAGCAAGAATGGAAAGTCATGGCGAAGCGGGGAAAATCCATGTGTCGGAAGAATTTAAACATGCCGTAGAGACGGTGCACGCACCGTCTCTACGGTTTATTCCGCGTGGCGAAATGGAAATCAAAGGCAAAGGAACAATGAAAACATATTTTTTAGAAAAAACTACATAAGTAATGAACTACAATACACTCAAAGACCTGCTGAAACAAGCAGACGCAGAACAAAACAACGGCAATTACGACCAAGCGAAACTGCTTGCCAATGAAGTACTAACCGCGTTGGAAGAATCCGCAGACGGGCTTGTCTTGTCAAGCGGCGCCTCCCAAGAGCTCCGAGCTATCTCCACGCGCTTGTTGGGCATCGTATCATTTAGGTGTGGCGACTACCCGGCAGCCCTTGAGTATTTGAATATGGCTTTGTATATAAGTGAGAAAACATCTGACAAGGCCGGAATGGCAAAAGCTCTTGGCAATATCGGTGTAGTATATGAGCATCTCTCTGACTACCCGAAGTCATTGGAGTTTTCTGTCAAGGCGCTCAGCATAGACGAAGAGCTCGGCAACAAGGAGGGAGTAGCAGCATCGCTTGGCAACCTCGGCAATGTGCATGCATATCTCTCTGACTACCCGAAGTCATTGGAGTGTTATGGCAAGGCGCTCAGCATAACCGAAGAGCTCGGCAACAAGGAGGGAGTAGCCATACATCTTGGCAACATCGGCATAGTGCACAGGTATCTCTCTGACTACCCGAAGGCATTAGAGTATTATGGCAAAGCGCTCAGCATAGCTGAAGAACTCGGCAACAAAGCGAGTGTAGCAATATGGCTTGGCAACATCGGCATAGTTCACATGTTTCTCTTGGACTACCCAACGGCATTGGAGCATTATGGTAAAGCGCTCAGCATAGAAGAAGAACTCGGCAACAAGGCGGGTGTAGCAAGAAAGCTTAGCAACATCGGCAATGTGTACAGATATCTCTCGGACTACCCGAAGGCATTAGAGTATTATAACAAGGCACTCAGCATAGCCGAAGAGCTCGGCAACAAGGCGGGTGTAGCCCGACATCTTGGCAACATCGGGAGAGTACACCTAGACCTCTATGACTACTCGAAGGCACAAGAATACTTGGAGCAAAGCATGAGTTTGCATGAGAAGCAGGGTGAGAAGTCAGAGATTGGAGAATTAAAATCTGCGCTTGGCGCGCTATACGCGAGCGATACAAATCCAAATGGCGAAGAGGCGAAGGCGGAAGCGTATTTATTAGAATCTATCGCTGTAAGCCGGGAGCTAGGAACGAAGAAATATGAAGCCCACAAAACCCTGGCAGAACTGTACAAGAGACAAAAGCGCTGGGAGGAATATTCTGAGCACTACGAGCAATACCACAAAGTGCGGGATGAGGTTCACAGTGAGGATGCGAAGAAGAGTGCCGCCCTCATGGAACAACGCCGTCAAATAGCTGAACGCGAGAAAGAGATTGCCATTGCCAAAGCCGCCGCCGATGCCAAGCACCAAGCCACGGAGCAATTACTCCACAATGTTCTCCCACCAAGTATAGCTAATAAAATGCTTGACGGCACCAAGCTTATCGCCGAAAAAATTCCAAGCGTGTCGGTGCTTTTCGCCGATATTGTAGGGTTTACGAAGCTCTCGCAACGTATTACTCCTGAAGAACTTGTCGATGGCTTGGATAGAATGTTTAGCGCCTTCGATGCACTCGCTGAGAAACATGGCTTAGAGAAAATCAAGACGATTGGCGATGCGTACATGGTCGTCTCCGGCGCTCCGGTTCAGCGTGAAGACCACGCCGAAGCGATGACACAATTTGCGCTTGAAATGGTGGAAGCGATGCAGGAATTCCGTTCGATTTCTACCGGCGAAAAAGTGCAAGTACGCATCGGAATACACAGCGGTGAAGTAGTCGCCGGCGTGATTGGCAAAAAGAAATTCGCCTATGATTTATGGGGTGACGCGGTGAATACCGCAGCGAGAATGGAAAGTCACGGTGAAGCAGGAAAAATCCATGTGTCGGAAGAATTTGTAAGAGAATTAGGAATGAGGAATGAAGAATTAGGAATGAAGGACAAAGAATTAACAGGCGACAATTCTCAATTCGTAATTATTAATTCTCAATTCATATTCGTTCCCCGTGGTGAAATGGAAATCAAAGGCAAGGGAATGATGAAGACCTATTTTTTGGAGAAATTGTCTGAACAGGATTTATAGGATTTGTAGGACAGCCCTATGTGGCTGTCCTAAATGAAAAAATATCAAATACAAGCAACAATCACAGTAATCAAAACAATCAAACATATCACAGTTGAGACAATGAGAAACGACGAACTCAAAACCAAAGTAGAAGAACTCGAAGCACTGATACAGAGCGGTTCTGACTATGCTCTTGCCGAAACCCAAGCGCGGGAGCTGCTGGCGGACGATACCGTTATCAATGAACCGGAACTCCACTGCCGTACCCTGCTTGCCCTTTCAGAATCGCTATGGCAGCGTGGCATGGCAAAGGATGCATTGCCATTTTCCGAACAAGCGCTTACCATTACCGAACAAATAGAAGGCAAAGAACTGCAAGCTAAAGCTCTCGGCAATATCGGGACTGTGTATTGGAATCTCTCTGACTATGCTCGTGCCTTAGAGTACTATGGCAAGGCATTAGCGCTTGATGAAGAACTCGGTAACAAAATGGACGTGGTAACTAATATTGGCAACATCGGGCTTGTTCATCAGTATCTCTCGGACTATTCCCTTGCTTTGGAGTACTTGGAGAAGGCATTAGCGCTTGATGAAGAACTCGGCAATAAAGCAGGGGTGGCAAGACATCTCGGCAATATCGGGACTGTGCATTTGCATCTCTCGGACTATTCCCTTGCTTTGGAGTACTTGGAGAAGGCATTAGCGCTTGATGAAGAACTCGGCAATAAAGCAGGGGTGGCAAGACATCTCGGCAATATCGGGCTTGTACATTTTGTTCTATCTGACAATTCCCATGCCTTGGAGTACTATGGCAAGGCATTAGCGCTTGATGAAGAACTCGGTAACAAAGCAGGGGTGGTAAGACATCTCGGCAATATCGGGAATGTACATGTTAATCTCTCGGACTATGCCCTTGTTTTGGAGTACTATGGCAAGGCATTAACGCTCGCGGAGGAACTCGGCAATAAAGAAGGTGTGGCATCTATTCTCGGCAATATCGGGAGTGTGTATGCTTCTCTCTCGGACTATTCCCTTGCCTTGGAGTACATGGGTAGGGCGTTGGCGCTTGATGAAGCACTCGGTAAGAAAGCAGGCGTGGCCAGACATCTCGGCAATATAGGGACAACATACGCAAAAAAGGACTTCGAGGGTTATGACCCTAATAAAGCAGAGGAATATCTCCTGCGGGCTATTGACCTAAGCACAGAAATTGGGTTTAAAGCAGCATTAATTGAATTTCACAAAACCTTATCTGATCTTTATGAACACGAGCAACGATTTGGAGATGCTTTCACGCACTACAAAAAACACATTGCGACAAAAGATGAAGTAAATGTCGAGGAAGTAAAGAAGCAAGAGGCAATACGCGAGCAACGTAGGCAAGCAGCCGAGCGCGAAAAAGAAATTGAAATAGAGCGAACCCGTGCCACAG
>Ga0209570_1000591_pt1 | contig 35408 bp, 36 predicted proteins | sample EBPBio172007_DNA_FD_185861 | JGI IMG/M metagenome (GOLD analysis project Ga0209570, IMG submission 185861) | Wastewater treatment Type I Accumulibacter community from EBPR Bioreactor in Madison, WI, USA - Reactor 1_9/17/2007_ DNA (SPAdes)... | ecosystem: Engineered > Bioreactor > EBPR >... | reverse complement strand
GGTCCTTTCAGGTGGGTTTGACCGGCCATGAGACCGATCCGGGGTAGCCGGGCTGGGAGGGGATATCGCGCAGTTCCTGCCGATATGTCGCCCATTGGGCCTGTTTGGCGGGCGTGAGGGGGGCATCAGCCAGTTGCGTCCAGTCGCTGTCGCTCAGCAACTGATCGCGCTGCTGAAGAACATCGACATCGCTGCTGATCGCGGAGCCGCGTCAGTTCCGGCAGGTGCGGCATAGGTGGCGACGATCCAGCCGGTCAGGCCGCCGAAGGTGACGTTCAGCCAGCGCCGACCGCCAAACAGCCCCTCGCGGTTCACGGGGACGATGGCCTGATCGGGGATCGCGGCGAGGATGTTGGGGTTGAAGCTCGGCCAGCGCCTGAGGTTCAGCGTAGTGCCGGGGGTCTCGATCTGGACGAATTCGTCCCTGCCGACCACCTCGCTGCCCGCTTCTGCCGCCGCTTCGGCAGGGTCATCGCGCCCCAGAACCCGGGCGCGGATCGCCTCCAGCGGAAAGAGCGGGTTGGTATCGACCTTGCGGCCGGGGCTGACATACCAGTGGGTGGTGATGTCGCGCAGGGTCGGGATGCCTGCAAAAAGCGCCTGCGCCAGCTCCTCGACCGCCGCGATCTGCTCGGGCGTATAGGCCATCCAGGTGCCCTTGCCGTGTTCGGGCGTTTCGACATCCGCAAGGGTATAGCCGCCGATCTGGCCACCCGGCCCGAAATCCTGCCCCCACCAGGCCAGCACCGCGCCACCCGCGCCGCGCTGCATCCGGCCGGGGTTCACGATCTCGATGCCGATGGCGAAATCATTGCAGCCGCTGCGGCCGTGATAGGAGGATTGCCCGGCATGGGCGGCGCGGCGGTTGGTGGGCACCAGCTGACTGACGGTGCCATCGCGTTCCACCACGAACTGCACGCTGACCGCCGGGGAACTGGCCAGATAATCGCGGCTGTTGAACTTCTCGAGCCGCCCGGCCGTGTCGTGAAGGATGATGATTTCCGGGGTGATGATGCCGCCGATCAGCTTGGCCGCGCGGTAGTCGATCCCGTCAATCCGGTGGTTCTTCAGCTTCATGGATGCCCTCGTCGAGGGGCATCAGCGCCCCGTTATCAGGGGCAGAATGGCGGGTGAAAGGCCTTAAAAAACATCCGCAACGGTTTGCGGATCAGAACAGCTTGAGTTGCCGGGGATCGAATTTCGGCGGGGGGCGCCGCCGCCCCTTGCGCCGGAACCAGCCCCGGACGGTGGCATCGGTCACATGCAGGCGGCGGGCGATATCCGCCGTGGTCATGCCCTCGTGCCGCATGCAGACCGCAAGCCAGGGCTTCGCGTTCGGCACCCGCAGCTTCTGGCCCGAACTCATCATCCGGCTCAGCGCCTGGGCAAGCGCCAGCGTCCGGTCCTGACCGAGCCGCTGCACGATCAGCGACCGGCTTCTGGGGCTGGCGGGCAGATAGACCTCCGCCCCGCCGAATTCGAGCAGGAAGGCCATCGCCCCCTTCTCGCCCAGCACATCGACATAGGGTTGCACATGCGCCGGCGCGCGGGGGGCGCTGAACCCGTTCTCCCATTCCATATCCCCGGTCATGGCTCGGCCCCGAACCTGCCGCAGGCATGATGGCCCGGCCAATGCACCATCACAGGCCCCCGCGAATGACGGTGCCAAGGGTATTGCTGACCTTGCGCCAGTCGGCGCTGCCCAGCTGGTCCAGCGTCGGGCGCTGGCCCACCACCGCGAACACCTTGGCACGGAATGCGGTCTGATCACTCAGCGAGGATGCGGGATAGAGGTGGAACCACTGCGCCCAGGCAATCTTCGCGCCATGATCGCGCAGCCAGTCGTAACCGTTGGTATTGCCCCACATCACGCCGCGTTCCCGGCGCAGCCAGTCCTTCAGCGCCTCGACCGCCTTGTCGGCCAGCACCGGGTCGCGCAGCCAGTTCGGGTGATCGATCCTGCACTGCCGCTTGACGAAGCTGGCTTCTACCCCATGGCCCGGCGCGCAAAGCGCTGGGCCTGATCCTCACAGCAGCTACGGTCCTGCTGTTCCTCCTGAACCTGCGCCGCACCGGTGAACGCGCCGGGCGCGCCGCCGAACAGCTTGACGCCAGAGAGAGAAACCCGCCAGATGCTCGACGCCGCCGCCCTCCTGATCGTGATGCTCTGGCTGAGCGCCTGCGCGATGGGCGGTTCTGACACCCGCGCACCTTGCCCGTCCGTAGTCGAGTACACCGCAGCAGACCAAGCCCAGGCCGCCGATGATGTCGAGGCGCTGCCCGAAGGGGCCGTCGTCGTCCGGATGCTCAGCGACTACGCCGTGTTGCGGGATCAGGTGCGGGCGTGCCGGTGAAATCTGTTTCAGGCAGCTGAGCGAATGCAACTCCGTCTGCCTCAGAGGATTCGGGTTCCGGTGGAACAAGAAATTTAAGTGCTTCGCTATGATAAACGGGCGCATTCACCTTCGGCAGAGAATGCGCCCGCATGTTTCAATGGCCGGACACCGGCCACTGGGCCGGTGAAAATTCAAACCAGCCTGGCGGGCTCCGAGCGGGTCCGCCGCCATCCCCACCGCCGCACTTGATCCGGCCCATTGTCCGGCGTCTCCTGTGGTCCCCGCGCTTTCGGGTCCGGGTCCCCATCGTCGACAAGAAGCTGGCCGAAGACCTACGCGCCTCTGTTGCTTCCCGCCTCCGTCGACGAAACTGGCTGCGCGAGGCCTGCGACGATCTGGCGAAACACGCCGAGGATTTCACCGTGGTTCTTGTCGAGGTAGCGGGCGAGACGGTCATTCTGCAAAAGCCGCTCGACATAGCGACCGGCCACCACCAACCGAAGGTGATCGGGTCCAAGGGTGCCTTCGATCTGCTTTATGTTCTTTTGCAGGTTGGCCATCTCGGCCTTCATTCGCTCGCCTTGTTCGCGTGTCACACCTGCAGGTGTCTTCTTTGCAGCCGGGTCAACCAGGTCAGCGGCGTCAGATGCTGCGAGGATCGCCTCGACATAGGGCACGGTGTAATTGTTCGCGGCGATCATCAGTTCCGCCGCCTGAATTTGCCGCAGGGGCTTCATCTTGCGCAGGGACCGGAAGCTATTGATCGGGCAGTGCCTGGCCTTCAGCAGTTCGGCTGCCTCCGGACAGATGCCGTTCAGCAGGGTCCGCTTCTGTCGGATCAGCGCGATGTTCACATTCAAGGCTGCCGCGATGCGGGCCTCCGATACGCCGCGCTCGACCGCGCGCAGGATCATCTTGTGCTCCTGGATCGTGGCGAGGCGGCTGATGCGCTTGTTGTAGGTGAAGGATTCGTCGTCGGTTGCCACCAGGCAGGTGACGGTCGTCTCGCCCATTTCCTTCAGAACATGCAGCCGAACATGGCCATCCAGAAGGATGAAGGATCCGTCCTGCCCAGCCGCGCGGGCGACCACCGGCGGTTCGATCAGCCCGACCTCGCGGATCGACGCGGCGATCTGCCCATATTTCTGTCACTTGTCCTTGGTCTTGTGAACGACAGCATCGACACCGAACATATTTGCATCTGCCAATATCGAAGTAAACTGGTCCGAAAGCGCAAATTCGTCCAAGTTGTCTTCAACATTCTTGTCAATCTTCTCTCGTTGCGCCGCAGATATTGACTGCATCGCCGCCTGTGCAAAACTCGCCTTCTCTATGAACATAGGTAGCAACCCTTTGGGAAGCGTGTATTCGCGCGGCTCAAGTCGTCCGTCCTTGACATGGACTTTGGAGCCTTCCCAGCGATTCGGCCCCTTCTGAACAATTCCGAAAATCAGGAAGCGACCAAGCTTTGCGAATGTCATGAGGCTTTTCTCAGAGCCAACAATGTCGAGAGTTACTGCGCCAGTCATGAATCTGTTAAAGTTCGATGGCAAGTTTTCAACTGAAGTACTTTCGACAAGATCGAAAATTACCAGATGTTGCTCAAATTGCCCCGGATGCGGTACCTCATCGTTTAGGAAATTTCGCCATCTTTGCTCTGCTTCATCCATAAGCCGTGATTGTTCAGCAGTATATGCGGCCTCTGGATTTCTGCCCCTTGCGTATTTAAGAACGCGCCATGAAACTGACACGCAGAATTTTAGCAGCCAGTCTTGGTAGGGGATTTTTTGATTCCCTTCATGCCATGGATGGAAGACCTTCGTCGCAAATGCCGTTTCGTGCTTGCTGAAGTCTCCCTCGCATTTTCCGCAAAGCCAAGGCAGCTTTAGCCCATCTTGGACTCTGCGGTTTGGATTCGCTGTGTTTCTCAAATGCCCGTTCGGCGATCGTGATCGAACCCATCGAAAAGCGAAGGCTGGCAAAACATGACTGTCCCGCAACTCAGCGTTGCTTTTGCAGAACGCACACTTTCCAAGCATTGAGTTCCCCTGATGACAACATGTTAGCGCAACTGAATACTTGCACTTGCGCTTGAACACAGCAAGGACGTGCCTCTGTTACCATGGGGCGACCTCCGTAACCGGAACGCGGCGGGCCATGTCGAAGAAGAAATCCAGCGTTTCAAATCGGAAAGCGTCGAGCATCAGGCCATTCTCCTCGGCAAGCCCCAGGGGTTTTGTTCGCATCTCGAATTGGGGCAGCAGGTAATAGTCGAGCGCGGCGGTATTCGTTCGGTCCATCCGGATGGCGATGGTGATGTCGGGCACGAGGCCGGTGTCGAAACGGATTTTCCAGCGCAGGCCGCCGGTGGAGGTTTCGCGGCAGCGGGCGACAGCGACGGAGGCGGTGAATTCGCCATTGATCGTCAGCAGGTCGGTCGCCGGATTGCGCGTCACGGTGCCGCCGAGACGGGTGATCTCGCGGATCACACGCTCCACCTCGTCGCCGTGGAACAGCCGCAGCAAGCGATTCACTTCGATGTAGTGGTAGTCCCGGTCCGGTGTGAAGCCAACGAGGGAATAGGCCCGGATCAGGCTGCCGAACCGGTGGGCATAGGCGCCGCTGGACGGCATTCCGTCGGCCTCGTCGATCACCAGACCGGATATGTAGCCGTGGCGCTGGAACAGCCGCGTCAACCGTTCCAACATCTCGTCGTCCGAGAACCGGCGGTTCCGGGCGGCTATGATCGCCTGCACCTGTCGGAACTGTTTCGGCTCGACGATGGCATCGAACGCCCCTTCCGACCGGATCCACATCTCAGGGCCATTCGCGACCCGCTTCTGCTTCAGCTTGAAGGAGCGCCGGTTATAGACGTTGTTGCCGATGTATTTCTCGTTGGTCAGGATCTGCTGCACGGTGGAGCGGGTCCAGGCCCGGTCGAGATCGGTCAGGATCCCGCGCTCGTTCAGTTCGGCCGCAATTTCGCTTTCCGAGCGGCCGTGCTTGAGGAACCGGCTGTAGATCCAGCGCACGGTCTGCACCTCAGCGTCGGGTCCTGGCACCAGGATCACCCGGTCTGTCTGCAAGCTCTTGTGCTCACCGCGCTTCAGCTCGGCCTTCGCTTCACCCCGTTCGTCAAGCAGGACCCGGCGAAGGCCAAAACCCGCCGCACCGCCCTGACGGAAGCCGCGTTCGATCAGGCGGCACTGCCCGATGAAGACCTTGTTGGAGAGTTCCCGGCTGTATTCCCCGGCCATTGCGCGCTTGACGCTCTTGACGATCGTGGCAACCGGCCCGCCATCATTTTCGAATTGCTCGGCGCAATACTCGACCTGCTTGTTGGCGCGACGGCAGATGTATTCGTAATAGGCGGATTCATCGGCATCCTGAAACCGGCCCCACCGGCTGACGTCATAGACAAGGATCACCTCGAAATCCGCGGTGCCGTCCTGCACATCCTGGATCAGCTGCTGCAGCGCCTCGCGACCCTCGATCCTGAGGCCGCTTTTCCCGGCATCGGCATAGGAGCGCACCAATTCAAAGCCGCGTTCCTCTGCGTATTTCCGGATCGCGTCCGACTGGTTTTCGGTCGAATATTTCTGATGGTCCGTGGACATGCGGACGTATTCAGCCGCACGGCGCTTTGGCGGGGAGTTCGCCGGTTCTTTTCTTGAGGGCATCTCTCTACCTGCCATGCCCGTCTCCAGATCAGTTCATGCAGGCGTCTCCGTCTGGTCGGACCCGGGGTATTGGCTGGGGCGCAAAATGGAATCTGCCGCTGTGTTGTCTTCTCCACTGGTTTACCGGAGGAGGACGCCGCGATGCGGATCAAGATGGGCACATCTGTGCCGAAAATGGGCACAACTGTGCACCTGGACGCCGATCAGACCGCGTATCGCACGGCCATTGCCGATGCCCTGCGCCGCGAACTGGGGCCGACGCATCAGGCCATCAAAACGGTGATGCGCTGGACCGGAGCGAGCGAGCGGACGGCCAAGTACTGGCTGTCTGGCGAACGCGGGCCTAGCGGAGAGCATCTGATCCGGCTCGCGCAGCATTCCGATGCGGTGTTGATCACCATGCTGATCATGGCCGAGCGACTTCCGGAGCAACGGCGGCACAGATGTACCGATTGTCCTGCGCGCGAGCTTGTGTTGCAAGACCTCGGACAGGAACAGAAATCGTCCGGGGGTTCCTGACATGCAAGGAAGCGGCTGGATTCCACCCCGCCCAAGCGTTCAGGAAACAAGTCGCAACAATGTTCATGCGGAGATTAGAACCCCCATTCTCCGCATTAGTTGCGGCGAATGAGAGGGGATCATGCTTTGATACCATTTTCTTGTCAGTCTCTGTCACCAATCTGGCTTGACGGCAGACTGCTGGCGACAACGCCCCTTGATGTCAGAATAGATCCATATTCCGTTGCCAAGCGATCTTCGTGTGACTAGGTTGGCGTCAAATCCCGTTGATGACAGAATCGGCACAACTATGATCACCAAAACCTACGATCTTACGGATGCCGTCACCTATCACATGGGCGGCTTTCCCCCTGGCTCACTCGAGTACGAGGTGCTTCTCGGACCCCTTGAAGAGGCAGCGGCCTCCCTTGCCCGATACGATGCAAAGATGTCGGGAATGGTGAACAGCGAGTTGTTCCTCGCCCCGCTGCGTCGCCAGGATGCGGTCACCTCGTCCCGGATGGAGGGGACGATCTCGACCATCGAAGAGCTGTACCGCCTTGAAGCCGAAGAAGACGCGGGCAGCGCCGACCCTTATCGGGAAGCGCGCAACGACGACGTCGAGACCTACCTTTATTCCCGCGCACTGCGGAATGCCCAGCAAGCCCTCGCCGACGGCGCCCCGCTTGGCGAACACCTGATCCGGACTGCCCACCAGCAGCTGCTGTCCTTTGGCCGGGGAGCCCGCAAGCGCCCCGGCAGCTACAAGGTTGAGCAGAACTACATCGGGGATGAACGGCAGGGAAGGATCTACTACGTTCCGATTGCCCCGGAGCAGCTGGGCCCGGCGATGGGCGAACTGGTCCGCTACATCAACGAAAGCACGATGCGGCCATTGATCCGCACCGCCATCGCGCATGTCGAATTCGAGGCTCTGCATCCGTTCGAAGACGGCAACGGTCGGATCGGCCGGATGCTGATCACCCTGATGCTGTGGAAGCTCGGCGTCCTGCATCAGCCGAACTTTTTCGTGTCGGGTTACTTCGAGGCCAACAAGGACGAGTACATCGAGCGGATGCGGGCCGTTTCCGCCAAGGGCGATTGGACCGGCTGGGTGGTATTCTTCCTCCAGGCGATGCACGCCCAGGCGACGGTCAACATCCAGACGGCCGACGCGATCTTCCGCCTTCACGGCGAGATGCGGGAGCGGTTCCGCGAGGTCCTGAACTCGCAGTTCCATGCTCAGGCGCTGGACTTCGTCTTCGCAAGCCCGATCTTCCGCAACGACCGCTTCGTCGAACGCTCTGGCATCCCCCCGTCCTCGGCGCGCGCGTTGTCCCGACGGCTGGTCGAGGCAGGCATGCTGCGCACCATTGAACCGGCTTCCGGACGACGTGCGGCGATGTACGCCTTTGATCCGCTGCTTGATCTGCTGAAGGTGTGACGGTCACCCAGTCGCGCAGCTCATCCATGCTGCGCGTCACCCGCCGGTAGTTCCTGGCAAGCGTGCGGACATTGTCGGCACGGCGGGCCACCTCGTCTGAGATATCCTGTGCAATATCCGCCAGACCATCGGCCAGCGTCTGTATGGCATTGCCGCGCGCCTCGGCCTCGGCCGCAATGCCATCCGCCACCCCGGCAATCTGGTCTCCCAGCGCCTGCACCGCATTGCCCCGGGCCTGCGCTTCGTCACCGATCAACCCGACAAGCGCATCGACCTCGCCATCGACCCATTGCTGGAGCGCATCGACCTGGCCGAGGATTTCCGTCTCCAGCTGCGACCAGTCGAGATCGGCGGGGCCGAGTTTCAGGCTGGCGGTGGTGGCGCCGAGCCAGCCGGGCGCTGACCTCATAGGCGGTGGCGGGCAAGAGGCCCGCGCTGATCACCGTGCCGCCCTCGGCCAGAACCTGCGTATCGCCGCGCAGAATGATGGCGGTGGCGCCCGCGAGCCGGATGCGCCAGCGCAGGCCCCGCGCATCCAGATCGCTGTCCCAGCCGAGCTGCAGCGCCACGCGCCGGCCCGCGCCCCCGGCAGCATGGCGATAATCGAGCGTGAAGGCGCGTCCACCGCCGCGGTAGATGCAGGTGGCAAATCCCCGGACATCGGTGTCGAAGATCTGATAGTCTCGCCCCGGCACCGGCTCGGCGTCGCGCAGCACTTTCTCGGTCAACTTGATGCGTTCGGGCATGGCTTCGGTCCTTCTTGCATCCGACATGAGGCGTGGTTTCACCTGGTTATCAAGGCAAGCATGACACCGCGGGTGGCGGCGAGGCGGAGGGTGGCAGGAAGAATGCCAGAACCGCGCCACCCCTTGTTTTCTTGACTTCTAGGCGCTGGGCGGATCGATGCGGGACTGGCGTCGACGTGCGCAATGGGACGTCTGAGGCCGCAGACGCGGTCATCACGCTACAAATCTGGCTATTAGAGAGCCGCACAGCGACAAATCTTCAAGGAATTCAATAGGTGGCAAGGGTGCCATGCCGGGTGCCACCCCCTCTTTGCCCTCCAATGCAGGTCAAAGCCGGTCAATGCGACTGTTCGCTGGTGTTTGCGGCCTTGGCGTCCGTTTCGCCCATTTGGCAGGACCGACCGCAATCCTCCCCCGCCACCCGCCACCCTCACAAACTCCAACAAAACAAGGGGTGGCATAAAGGCGTCATCCTTTCCGCCACCCTCCGCCTCGCCGCCACCCCTTGGGCTCTGCGCTCACTGGTCCCTGCAAGACGTCCCCGATCTTCGGGGCCAGGACCAGGAGACCCCGATGCCGCATCTCGGATCGATGCCAGACCCGACAGACAAACCCCGCACCCTGCTGGTCGGCTGGATCAGCCGTCTCGACCTCGCGCTGGAACTCGGCCTTTCGGTCGACACCCTGCGCCGCTGGGAGGCGATGCGGACGGGACCGCCCTGCGTGCGGGCCGGGCGCAAGGTCTACTACCGCCGCGCCGCCGTCGAGGAATGGCTGGAGGAGCAGGAACAGGCCGCCCCGCGCCGCCGTCGTGCCGGAGGGCGCCGGTGATGACTATCGCCCCTCGCAGTTCCGCCTGGCCCGCCGAGCGCCTGGCCGAGGCGCGTGCCGTCATCGCCGATGTCGCGCATCACAGCGATCTCCTCATCCGGCTCGCCTGCAATGTGCTCGTCCAGCATGGCGAGACGTCGGCCGAGCGAACAGAGGCGCAGCGCCTGCTGGTGGGGGTTGACGCGCGGCGGCCGGTACGGCGCGCCCAGCGTGAGGATCAGGGGAGGGCCGCGCGATGATGCGCCGTGGTACGCCCGAAACCGATCTGCAGCGTGCCGTCGTGCAGACGCTGCGCATCGCCCTTCCCCGGAACGCCATCATTCATCACTGCGCCAACGAGGTGACAGAGGCAGGGCCCCGCGGGGCCAAGCGCCAGGCGATCCTTGTTGGCATGGGCGTCCATGCCGGGTTCGCCGATCTGATGGTGATTTGCGACGGACGTGTCCTGTTCCTCGAGCTGAAAGCTCCGAAGGGAAGGCTGCGGCCGGAGCAGGAGGCGTTCCGCGATGCGGTGCAGGCCCAAGGGTTCGGCTGGGCGCTGGTGCGCAGTCTCGATGACGCGCTGGGCGCGCTGGCCGATCACGGCTTCACCACACGCATCGCCCTTGCCCCGCGGAGGCCCGCGCCATGAGCCACGAGGCCACCAACTGGGCCATCAAGCAGCGCGGGTTGAAGCCCACGACCAAGATCGTGCTCTGGCACCTCTGCGATCGGTTCAACCCGGACTACGGATGCTTCCCATCGCAGGACCGGCTAGCGCATGACTGCGAAATCAGCCGGTCGACGCTGAACGATCATCTTGGTCAGCTTGAGGCCGTGGGCCTGCTGCGGCGGGTGCCGCGGCTCGATCCCGTGACCAAGCGCCAGCTGCCGACCCGCTACATCCTGGGGTTCGAGCCCGGCTTCACACCCGTGGCTGTGGTGCCGTGTCCGGAAACCGGACACGGACAGGATCAGGGCGTAGAAAGCCGCGACAGTACCGATGTTTGTGACGATGACGGCATGGCCGATGCCTTGCCGTGTCCGGATTTCGGACACGGGATCGGCGCGGGATCCGTGTCCGATTTTCCGGCTGAGCCGTGTCCGGAAAAGGCCGAAAGCCGTGTCCGGATTTCGGACACTAACCCTGTAAGGGAACCTCTAAGTAAACCAGTAAAGGAGGAGGAGGGCGCGCAAGCGCGCGAGGCGATCTCCGATGAGGTTTTCGGAAAGCTGCTTGCGGCGCTGGGCCTCGATCCCGCCGCCCTGCCCGGCTGGTGGCAAAGCTGGCCGCCCCGGCTGCACGTCCAGCGCTGGCGCGACGAGCTGGGCCTGACCGAGGCGGAGATCATCGCCGCGGCCGAGGCATCCCGCCAAGAGCATCCTGAACCGCCCGATGGGCCGAAGGCGCTGGACCGCGCCATGCAACGCGCCGCCCAGCGCAAGGGCGAGGATGTCGGGCGGAAACGGTGGAAGCCCAAAGCGGCCCCTGCCCCGGCGGCGAAGCCGATCACCGACCTGCCTGCCTTCTACGCCGATCTGGTGAATTCCGACCGTTTCCTGCCGACCAGCATGATTTCCAACACCATGCGCGACGCCATGCTGGCCCGGGGCCTCGTGACGCCGGAGCGCCTGCGCGAGCGCGGGGTGTGGTGAATGGCATGGTGTCACGTCCCCGGCACGGATTGTCCCTCTGCGCAGGAGGCGGAGGCCTTGATCTGGGCCTCATGCTCGCGGAACCTCGCTATCACACCCGCGTCTTCGTCGAATGGGAGGACTGGCCTCGGGCGGTCCTCATCGCCGCCCAGCGCGCAGGGTACTTCGCCCCGGCCCCGATCTGGACCGATCTGCGCAGTTTCGACGCCCGGCCCTTTCGCGGTTCCTTCGATGCCGTCCTTGCCGGATATCCCTGCCAGCCCTTCAGCGCGGCCGGAAAGCGCGGTGGCGCCGACGATCCCCGCCACCTCTGGCCCGAGGTCGCCCGTGTCATCGCGGAATGTGCCCCCGAATGGGTCTTCCTCGAAAACGTCGCCGGTCATGTCACTCTCGGGCTCGAGACTGTTCTCAGAGAGCTTTGGGGCATGGGCTACACGCCTGCGGCGGGCCTGTTCTCGGCGGCAGAGGTCGGCGCGCCGCATGAGCGGCTGCGCATCTTCATCCTGGCCCACACCGATGAGCCTGCATCCCGGCACCGCCAGCTACAATCCGGCCGGGAACAGCGACTTCACCCGCAAGGCCGAGGTGTTGGCGCTGGGCATCGCGAAGGCCTTGCCGAACCACTGGCCGACCCCGGCCGCCCAGAACTGGAAGGGCAGTTCCGAGGCCAGCATCACCAGAACCGACGGCAAGTCCCGGATGGACCTGCTGCACTACCGGGCGGAACAAGGCTTCATCCGCCCGGCCCCGGTGACCTTGCCGCATGGGCCACGGTCCTCGCCGCACGCCCCGATCTCGCGCCCGCTCTGGGCTTCGATGATTGCCTCGCATGGGCGCGTCGTCTCGCGGCGGATCCTGAAGGGCCGGTCGCGGCGGCGGCTGAACCCGCTCTTCGTCGGATGGCTGATGGGCTGGCCCATCGGGCACGCGCTCTGCGCCTGCTCGGCAACGGAGTTCACCCTTTGGCAGCAGCACATGCGTGGCGCTCTCTCGCAGCTGCCCATGGCCTCGGGCCCGTGGATCTGGCGGCCGACCGATGCGGACCAGCGCCCGGCTCAGATGGATTTCCTTGAAGGATTGCAGCCATGAGTTTCCACGGCCGCGTCAGCGGCACCAGGATCAAGCGCGCGTTGGGCGTGCAGGCCGCCCTGGAATGGGCCTTCCGCATCGAACAGGCGCAGCTGGAACTGCCCCTGCCCCCGGATGTCACCGAGGAAGGCTTCGGTTTCGGCCTGGAATACGTGCTGCTGCAAAGGGCCGTGCTGGGCTGCAAGGTCGACGGCGGCCAGCACAAGATCGGCGGCTACACGCACGAGGACGCCGAGGTCATTGCCGCCACCGTCGCCGGGATCCCCGACACCCTCGGCGGCAAGCGGATGGCGATCCGCGTCGCCGAACTGGCCCGCGCCGGGCTGACCGCGGACTGGATGCCCGGCGCCGTCCCGCGCTGCGTGCCGACCATCGTCAAGCAGAACCAGCATGGCACGCATGCGGGCGCCATCGTCGTGGGGACCGAACGCATCCGGGTGCGCGGCCCGGGCGCCCGTGCCTCATGGAAAACCATCGATATCCTCGCCTGCCCGGTAACCTTCTCCCCCCATCCGCAGCAGATCGAGGCCGCTCGGCGCGGCTACGACGACTGGCGGCAGGCGCTGGGCTGGGTCCGCGAGGGGCTGATCGCAGGCGGGATGCTGCGGGAGGTCGAGGTGACAGGGGCGATGCCGAAGGCGCGGCCTTGGGGGTCGGCCAGATAAGGCCACGCGCCGTTCAACGCCCGTCAAGCCTTTGGAAACCCCGAGCAACCGGCCTAAACCGCTTCCGTTGGGCGGATGTGCCGTCTATTGTCGCCGGAAAACGATGTCGCGGCGGCGGCAGCCGGGGCAGGAAGGTATCTGATGACGACGATTGAACAAGCTGAGGTCCGCTTTGTCGAGTTGATGGCGGAATTGTTTCAGCTGGATGAGGCGGAACGCCTCGACTTCGGCTTTTACCGGGTTATCCGCACCATAATCAGGAAGTGAAAGCATTCCTTGGTCAGGTGGTCGAAAAGAACGGCACCAAGGCGCTGGAAGGTGGAAAACTTTCTGAAATCCTCGCCGCGGCCTTTCGCAAAGCAGACGATGAAGAAGCCGCGGGGGACCGCCTTCGTCTAAAGGAAATTGAAGGCGAAATCGGCATCAAGCCGGGAATGAACGACGAAGAGCGGCGCGATCTTCTTGATCAGGCCGAGCGCTTCCCCGCCTTCAAATCGAAAGTCGACGAATACCGCTCGCTTCAAGAACAGCTTCGCGCCAGCGAGAATGTCGGCACCGACCGCCGCGAGGTGTTGAACCGCCTCTTCCAATTCTTCTCGCGCCACTACCAGGACGGCGATTTCATCGTTGAACGTCGCTATGGCCGCGACGGCAGCCGGTACATCCGGTCGACCGGCGAGGACACCGAGTTCCACTGGGCGACGGAGGACATGTACTACATCAAGTCGGGCGACACGTTCACCGACTTCACCGTGCGCCTGTCCAATGGCGAACGGATCGCCTTCTCGGTCGAACCCGAGGAGCTGCAGAAGACGCGCGCCAGCCTGAAGCCGACGGACAAAGCGCACTACGAGATCGATACCGTTACCAAGGCCGAGGACGGCCGGTACATGGTCTTGCTGAAGTACCTGAAGGGCGCGCAGTCCAACAAGCAGAAGGACGACATCGTCAAGGCCATCCAGGGGCACATCAATGCCGACGAGGCCGAGCTGAAGCGCTGGCTGAACCACTTCGTCGCCCGCAACCAGTCGGACTTCTTCATCCACAAGCGGCTGGGCGCCGCCCTGCGCGAAGACCTCGACATCTTCCTGAAGACCGAAGTGCTGAACGCCGACCAACTGCTGATCGACACCGACCTGCCCCGCCGCCTGATCAGGGTCGGCCGGATCGTGCGCGAGATCGGCCAGCAGATCATCGACTTCCTGGCGGTGCTTGAGGATTTCCAGAAATCCCTGTGGGAGAAGAAGAAGCTGGTCTTCACCACGCGCTATGTCATCACGCTCGACAGGATTGCCAAGCTGGCGGGCGAAGACTGGCTGGTAGCCCACCTACCGCAGATCATCGCCGCGCAACGGGCCGAATGGAAGGAACTGGGCCTGGGCGACTTCGCTTCCGCCGACGATTGCCATGAAGTCATCAAGGGCGATCTCGCGCAGGCTGCGCGCCAACGCTGGTTCCCACTGCCGGTGGACACCAAGCACTTCGATCCGGCGTTCCGGTGGGATCTTGTCGCGGCCATCACGAAGTCGAACCCTCTTGAGGCCGTCGTCGACGGCGTGGCCCTACGTTCCGATAACTGGCAGGCGCTGAATTCGATAAAGCCGAAGTTCTCGGAATCGGTAAAGTGCGTCTACATCGCCCCCCCCTACAACACAGCGACCAGCTCGATTCCCTACAAGAACGGCTACAAGAAGGCGTCCTGGGCCGCGCTGATGCGTGACCGGACGGAGGCCATCCGCGATCTGATGAACCGTGAATCGGCGATCTTCGTGAGCATCGATTCCGAAGAGCGGACCAATCTGGAACACGTGCTTAGTGAAGTCTTCGGCGCGCAGAACCGGGTTGAGGAACTGATCTGGACCCAAAACACCGCCAACAGCCAGCTTTCCCTTTATTCGACAAACCATGAGTTCGTGCATGTCTTTGCCAAAGCGCGACCGGTGGCCGAAAGCATCCCCCAAATGTTCAGGGAGCCAAAACCGGGCTGTGCCGAAATCCTCGATCTCGTGGAAAGGCTGGGGCACGACTACCCGCCGATTGCCGAGGTCGAGAAAGCGATTGCCGCGCTGTTTGACCAGCACCTGATCGAATATCGGGAGCAGTTGGAAGAACGCGGCCTGGAATGGAACAACGACACGAAGAAGCAGGATCCTTGGAAAGGGATCATGCCTTACAAGTACGCTGAGTATCGCGACAAGGACGGAAAGTACGTTCCAGAAAATGAGGCGCGCGCACGTGAAGCAGTGCTGTGGGTATGGAGTGAAATTCCTACAGCGGCACCCGCCTCTAAACAGGCCGAAACAACAAAAGACCCCAATCATCTGAACTTCCGCTACTACAAGCCCGTGCACCCCGTCACAAAGAAGCCCTGCGGTCATCCGAACAGTGGCTGGAAGTTCCCTCAGTTCCCCGATCCGGAAAGCCCGGGGCGCCGTAGCTTCCAAAGCTTGTCAGAGGATCATCGAATTGCGTGGGGGCCGAACGAGAAGAAGGTACCAAGAACAAAAGGCTTCCTACACGAGGTCGAGACCAACATCGGGACCAGCGTCTTTTACGACTACAACGACGGCGAGGCACAGCTGACCGACCTGTTCGGCACAGCCGGTGCGTTCCTGTCGCCCAAGAACTCGCGCTTCGTCCGGCGGTTCATCAACCAAGCCGCGGAGAAAGACAGCACGGTCCTCGACTGCTTCGGCGGGTCGGGCAGTTCTGCCCATGCCGTGGTGGAAGCCAATCGTCTCGATTTCGGGCACCGCAAGTTCATCACGGTCGAGGTCAACCGTTACTTCGAAACGCTGGTTGTTCCCCGCATCAAGAAGGTCGGCAGTGCGACCCAGTGGAAAGCCGGAAAGGCCAAGGACCATCGCGGGCCCGGGCTTTTCATTCGTGTCCAAGAGCTTGAACAGTATGACGACACGCTTGAGACCCTGAACATCGACCAGCCCAAGGTTCAGGATGCTATGGCGTTCGAGAACCTGGCATTTTCCATCCAGTATCGCCTCGACCGGGAGGCGCGGAAGCTGTTCCAGTCTGTCGACCATTTCCGTTCCCCCTTTGGCTACAGCATCAAATGCGCGCAAGGCGGCGGCGATGCGGAAAGCCGCGAGGTCGATCTGGTCGAAAGCCTGATCTACCTGCTCGGCCTCGATGTGGCGCGGATCTACCGTGAAGATCAGGGCGTGGTCATCACCGGCACCGACCGCCGCAACCGATCAGTCACCGTTCTGTTCCGCGAATGCGACCAGGAGGGGAACGAGGACTGGTGCAAGGCGAAGATGGCCGAGCACTCCGCCGACCGCTTCCTGACAAATGCCATGCCGGAACTTGCCTTTGAGGGCTGCGAACGGTTCGAAGCGATCGAGGCGATCTTCGCCACCCAGTTCGGGGGGCGCTGATGGCATCCGGTCACGCTAGGCTCAAAAAGGCCCTCGTCCTGCGCGATGCGCTGGCCCACGAACTCGGGCTGGATCTGGCCGCCGTCATGCGCGGGCTTTCGACGGTCGAAGACACGATGACAGCCGATCTGGCGATGGCAGACGGCAACTATCTGTCGCTGCTGGAGTCGCTTTGCCGGGGTGATGCGTCCCTGCTGACAGAGGCGGATCAGGCGGTCCGTGCGGCGTGCCAGACAGTGAAGCTGGCCCCACGTTATGCCCAGTATCTGTCGCTGATCCTGTTCGCGCATTGGCAGAAGTGCCGTAGCGCCGATGAGGGAGCCTTCCTCGAGCGGCTGAACGCCTTTCTTGCCGATTGGGCACAGAAGAACAGTAGCGAGACGATCAGCCCCTTCACCGCGGACGATCTGCAATTTGCCGCGTTCTGGATGGCCACCGGTTCCGGCAAGACCCATGTCCTACACGCCTGCATCGCGATGTTGCACGCCGCGGGGAAATGGGATCGCACCATTCTGATCACGCCATCCGAGAACCTGTCGCGCCAGCACGCTGACAAGCTGCGGGAAACGAAGGCGTTCGATGTCTTTGCCTATCCGATGGATGGCGACGCCTCGAGCCTCGGCCGTCTGCACCCTGACACCGTGATCGTTGTCGACATCAACAAGCTGGCCGAAACCAAGAAGGGCGACGGGGTGACCATCCCCACATCGGTCTTCCGCGATGGGCGCAACCTCGTTTTCGTCGACGAAGGTCACAAGGGCCAGCGCAGTGAAGAAAGCGTCTGGAAGAAGCTGCAGTCCGACCTTGCCGGGATCGGGGATAGCCAGCCCGACCATCGCGGCATGCTGATCGAATTCTCGGCGACCTTCGGCCAAGTGGCGGAGGCCGAGGCCACGTTCGGCCGCTATGCCAAAGCCATCATGCTCGACTATGCCTACGACCGGTTTCATGCCGATCTTTACGGCAAGGATTTCTGGAACGTGAAGCTCGACGGGCACGACGAGACCGCCGAGGAAATCCAGCACACGACCCTGACCGCGGCGCTGATCGCGTATTGGTATCAGTTGGCATCCTTCGGCAAATCGGATGTGCAGAAGCAGATCAAGGACCGGGGTCTTCGCATCGCGAAGCCGCTATGGGTCCTGCTTGGCCTCTCCGTGATCGGCGGCAAAAATGAAGGCGACAAGGAGCAGACGTCTGACGTCATCGATGTCCTGCGGTATCTCGACCGGGCGCTTTCAGAAGACGACTTCATCTCGGAAGGCATCACCCGCGTGCTGGATGCAGCCCGACAAGGTGCCAGCCTCTTGCCTGAGGTCGTGACCACTGGGTTGCAGGGGATGTCTGCGGCGGCAATCCAAGCCCGAATACTGAACGACGTGTTCGGCTGGCAGGACGGCGACGTTCCGTTGTTCCGTGTCTTAAAGACCTCACCGGGCGAAATGGGGCTCGGCCTTCGTCGAGGCGACAGCGTGCATTACTATGGCGTCGTGAACGTCGGCGATGTGAAGGGGCTGAAAGATGCGCTGGAGGCAGCGTCCCTCGAAGTCGAAGATGACGCTTTCACCGCATCATTGTTCGCGGACCTGGAACTGGCCAACTCGGGCGTGAACCTGTTGATCGGCTCGCGGCGCTTTGCCGAAGGATGGGACAACTACAGGGCCTCGAGCTTGACCCTTCTTCGTCTGGGCCAAAACGAAGGTTCGCTCATCATCCAGATGTTCGGCCGTGTCGTTCGATTCGCTGGCACGAACGGGAATGGCAAGCGCCTGCGCGATATCAAAGGCGATTTGGCCGCACTGCAGACGGCCTTCGTCTTTGGCCTGAAGTCCCGGTACCTGCAGGCTTTCCTTGCCGGGTTGTTCGAAAACGGGATCGGTGAGAAGACGCGGACCGTCTGCGACGTCCAGAACTGGCTCCCCGAAACACCCGCGCTTCTGTCTATCAAGGCCATCGGTCCGCAACAAAGCGCATTCCTTGTCGACCTGCGCGACCCCAAATGGCTGAAATCCGTGAACAAGGTTGTTGTGTCCTATGCGGCTGGTGTCGCAACCGCACGCATCGGGCGAGATGGTCTGGATGAGAATGCAGCCCGTGTTGGCTCCGACGTCACCGCAGCGTTCAAGCAAACCGCTCATCTTCTAGACATCGACGCGATCTATTCGGAGCTCGTCCAGTGGAAGGGCATAGGGAAGCGCTGGAACCTCCGCTTTGATCGAACGTCGGTCAGCACCGCCCTTCATTCGGGCCCGTACGAGGTTTGGGCGCTGCCGGGCTTCTGCAGCATTCAAAGTCGGCAGGACATTCAGCGTCTTCAGATAGCGGCCAGTACGGTGACGAGGAAATTGTTCGAAAGCGCCTACCGCAAGATCGAAGCCAAGCACAGCCGGTACGAGATCATTGGCGCGTCGGAAAGCGGCATTCCAAGCCAGTATTTCAAGGAAATCACTAATGCCTGACAAGTCCCAGCCGAATTTGTTCGGTGACCGTGTGCTGTGCCCTGACGTGCAGAATCTGCCCCTGATTGTCAGCGCCACCAGCAATAACTGCGAAGTTCTCGCCCCTGGAAGCGTCTACCAACCCCTTCTTCTCGACCAGCAGGGCTCAGGCGTTTTGTCTGGGCCTGGGGCATTGAACCGAGAAGAGGAGAAGTTCGTTCGCGACCTGATCACCTACCTCTACCCCAAAAAGGACTACCCAAAGGCAGCTTCTACGCCCCTGGTCTGGGGAAAACGAAAGATCTGGCTGAAGCGGAACATAGAAAAGGACGCTAAGTCCTTCAGGCTGCGGGTTGATTCTTCGGACTGGTACTATCCCGACTTCGTCATCTGGATCGTTGATGAGGAAAACCGCACTCAGACCTTCGGGTTCGCAGATCCGAAAGGCCTTGCGCTGGGCGCTCATGCTGGTTGGGGTGAGTACAAAGTCGTTTGCACCCAGATCGTGCCGCATTTTCTGCACGACGAGATCGGCCCGGTCACAATAGACGATCAGACTTGGACGTTCAGAATTCGTGGAGTTCTGGTGTCGACATCGAGTTTTGATGGCCTGCGGGAACAACGCAAGTTTTTGGTAAGAGACGCGAACGACGACACGCACCCGCCGACCAAGGAGCAGTTCGCCCAAGCACGAATTGTGTTCCAAGAGGCACGCGCCGACGACTACATTCCGGAGGTCTTGCGCCTGCTGATCGAGGATAACGCTCTGGACGAGGTATGGAAGCTCGCGGCAGAATTCTACGGCAAGTCGGCTCCTGTGCAGTTTGCCAGCGAAATCCAGGCGGATTTGGCCATTCGGCATCGGAAGGCAAGAACCGTCAGTGATTTCACGTCGTCAATTGTGGACGACTACCTCTTGCCCGGCACGGATGGCATTTTCGGATCGCGTGCGCGTCAGAAGAGGCATGACCAAGTCAACAGGTTGATCACTTCTTCGGATCCCGTCGCGCGTTCGCTTTGGGATGCGTGGGCCGACAAGGATCAGCCAAGTCGATTCCTGCTCGCGCATTTCTCCGAAACGCTCTGACCCACAACGGGCCGAAACCGAAGGCTATCCCCCCCCTCCTCTGGTTCCTCCCCGGTCCAGAACGTATGCGGGGGGGCGCAGCGCGGTGGATCGCTAGCGTGAGGCATTTTCACCGGGGAAGCCAGGCGGAAGCCACCTTGCGCGCTGACGCCGGAATTCGTGAGTCAGATCAGCGGCTTGCGGAATCACGATCTGGCTGGGGTGGATTCCCGGCGGGAAGCCAGGGAAGCCACCTTCGGGGAAGCCAGGCGGCGGGAAGCCACCCCTGGAAGCCAATTCGTCAGAAGCTGTTGAATCCGCTTCACTTTTCCGGTTGACAGACCTGCCCCCATTGACCTACCCCTTGATCATCGAAGAATTGCGCCCGGAGGAACCCCCTCGCGGGCGCTTTTCATTTCCTTCCCCCACATCCCGAGCCCCATCCCATGGACCTCGTCTTCGCGCCGAGCCAGATTGAATCTTGGCCGATTGCCCGGCTGCGCCCCTATGCCCGCAATGCCAAAATGCACGGTAACGACCAGGTGGCGAAGATCGCCGCCAGCATGTCGAAGTTCGGCTGGACCGTCCCCTGCCTGGTCGCTGACGATGGCGAGTTGATCGCGGGCCACGGCCGGGTGCTGGCCGCGACCATGCTCGGGCTGACCGAGGTGCCGGTGATCCGGCTCAGCCATCTCGACGAGGCCGAGCGCCGGGCCTACCGGATCGCCGACAACAAGCTGACGGAACTGGGCGAATGGGACGAGGCCATGCTCGGCGACGAGATCGCGGGGCTCTTGGCCGAGGATTTCGACCTGACCCTGCTCGGCATCGGCGATGATGATCTGGACGCGCTGCTGCGGGATCCGGAGGCGCTCGGCGGGGACGGCCCGGTCGAGGGCGAGGACGACGTGCCCGAACTGCCGGTCACGCCGGTGTCGGTGCCGGGCGACCTCTGGCAGCTCGGGGCGCACCGGCTGATCTGCGGCGACAGCACCGCGGCGGATGTGGTGGGGCGGCTGCTCGGCGATGTCCGCCCCCTGCTGATGGTGACCGACCCGCCCTATGGCGTGGAGTATGACCCCTCCTGGCGCAACGCAGCCGGGGCCGCGAAGACCAAGCGCACCGGCAAGGTGCTGAACGACGACCGTGCCGACTGGCACGAGGCATGGGCACTGTTCCCCGGCGACGTCGCCTATGTCTGGCACGGGGCGTTGCACGCCGCGACCGTGGCCGAGAGCCTGGTGGCCGCGGGTTTCGCGATCCGGTCTCAGATCATCTGGGCCAAGGACCGGTTGGTGCTCAGCCGCGGCGATTACCACTGGCAGCACGAACCCTGCTGGTATGCGGTGCGGGCCAAGGGCAAGGGTCACTGGGCAGGGGACCGCAAGCAGACGACGCTGTGGCAGATCGCCAACCGGGATCAGGATGCCGATACGGTCCACGGCACGCAGAAGCCGGTCGAATGCATGCGGCGGCCGATCCTGAACAACTCGAGCCCCGGCCAGGCGGTCTATGAACCCTTTATGGGATCGGGCACCACGCTGATCGCGGCCGAAACCACCGGGCGGGTCTGTTTCGGGATCGAGTTGAACCCGACCTATGTTGATGTCGCCATCGATCGCTGGCAATCCTTCACCGGCCAAGAGGCCCTGCTGGCGGAAACCGGCGAAACCTTCGCCGCCCTGAAGTCCAAGCGGCTCGGCGGATGAACGCGCCCCTCCTGCCCGGCCGGATCGAGCACTGGCCGCTGGCCCGCCTCCGCCCCTACGCGCGTAACGCCAAGACCCATGACGCCGACCAGGTGGCGAAGATCGCCGCCAGCATGGCCGAGTTTGGCTGGACCGTCCCCTGCCTCGTCGCTGCCGATGGCGAGTTGATCGCGGGCCACGGCCGCGTCCTGGCCGCAGCGCAGCTCGGGCTGGCCGAGGCGCCGGTGATCGTGCTGGGCCATCTGACCGAGGCACAGCGCCGGGCTTACCGGATCGCCGACAACAAGCTGACCGAACTGGGCGGATGGGACGAAGCGCTGCTGCTCGATGAACTGCGGGGCCTGATGGCCGAGGACTTCGACCTCGGGCTGATCGGGATCCCCGAGGATGAACTGGACGCGCTGCTGCACGATGCCGACGACCGCGCGCCCATCGACGATGACACAGCCGACACCATCCCCGAGGCACCGGCCGAACCGATTACCCGCCCCGGCGATATCTGGGCGCTGGGCGACCACCGGCTGATCTGCGGCGATGCGACCGACCCGGGTGTGGTGGCGCGGCTGATGGACGGGGCGCAGGCGGCGCTCCTCTTCACCTCCCCGCCCTACGCGCAGCAGCGCGACTATGGCGCAGCGAAGGAGAAGGTCAGTGATTGGGATGCGCTGATGCAGGGCGTGTTCGCCGTAGCACCCGTCACCGCCGATGCTCAGCTGCTGGTCAACCTCGGCCTCGTCCATCGGGACGGTGAGTGGATCCCGTATTGGGAGGGCTGGGTTGACTGGATGCGCGCGCAGGGTTGGCGGCGGTTCGGATGGTATGTCTGGGACCAAGGGCCCGGCCTGCCGGGTGACTGGAACGGCCGCCTCGCGCCCTCGCACGAGTTCATCTTCCACTTCAATCGCCAGCCCCGGAAGCCGAACAAGACGGTGGAGAGCAAGCACGCGGGCGAAACCCTCGGCGGCGGCGGCCTGCGCGGGGCCGACGGCACGGTGCATCGCAAGACCGGCTTCGGCAACGCGATCCAGAGCCACCGCATCCCGGATTCGGTGTTCCGGATCATGCGCCACAAGGGTGGAATCGGCGCCGCCGGATCGCACCCGGCCGTCTTCCCCGTGGCGCTGGTCGAGGCGGTGCTGGAGGCATTCGGCGATCCGGGAGACCTGGTGTTCGAACCCTTCTGCGGCTCCGGCACCCAGCTGATCGCCGCCGAACGCACTGGGCGGCGCTGCTGTGCGGTGGAGCTGGACCCGGTCTATTGCGACGTCGCGGTGCGGCGGTGGGAGCTGGCGACGGGGCAGAAGGGAGAACGATAAAGGGCAATCACGACGGCAACGTTGCTTTGAGGCCGCAACCCCGAGACGTCCTGAAGGAATATTCTTGGCGACAAGGCTGGCGCAGCAGAACATTGTCCCATAGCGTTCGCGTTATGAGGCCATGTTTGATTCTTATCCTCGGCTTGCCGCGGTGAAACCTCGATTGGAGAAGTCTGTTGACGCTCGGAAGAAAACTTCTTGTTGTGGGGCTCTTGTCGTCACTCACCGCATGCTCTGGAACTATGCAAGGGGTAGTGCGTGGCACGGGAAAGCCGGTGCAGTTTTCCTATGAGCAGGGGATTGATAGCGATACCCTCACCGCAAACATCGACGGCGAAATTTTCCACGGAAAATCCGTAATGCAGGGTGCCAGCACGACGATTGGAACCGGCTTTGGGACTGCCACGTCGGGTAGCACATCTGCGTTCGGCACTACGACAATAATTGGCTCTACCACCACCGGTGATTTTGTAGCGGTGCTGATCGGCAACAAGGGTTCGTCGCTATCTTGTCAGTTGCATTACGCAGACTCAAGCGGCTTTACGACCAGTGGCGGCGTCGGCGTCTGCCAACACAGCGATGGCCGTGTAGTAGACGTCATCTGGTAGTTTGCAGGTAGCCGTTCCGGCATCACTCAAAGCAGATCGGAGCGATACACAGTCCCCCTTCCCTCGACCTTCTCGGCGATGATGGGCAGGCCCAGCTTCTTCTTCAGAGCACCCGAGATCGAACCGCGGACGGTATGGGCCTGCCATCCGGTGGCCTCGACCATCTCGGCAACCGTCGCGCCCTCGGACCGCTGCAGGAGCGCGATGATCTGCGCCTGCTTGGTGCCAGCGCGGATGGCGACGGGTTTCGCGGTGTCGGTATCGTCGGGCATCTGCACCGGTTCCGGCTTCGGCCTCGCCTTCCGCACATTGGCGACGGCGTTGGCCACCACCGGCTCGATCCCGATGGTTTCCAGCCCGGCCTCGGTAGCCACCAAAGTTGTGCCGTGGCCGTCGCCGGTCTCGCGCCACATCGGTTCGCTGCGGCGCAGGTTGGCCTCGACCTCCTCGAGCCAGCCGCGGGCGATCATCTTGCCGACCACCATCTTTGCAGCGGCGCCGACCAGCCCTTCGAGCAGCGGCAGGGCGAGATTGCCGGGCCGGGTCGCAGCCCGGGACAGGATCAGGGATTGGGTATCGGACAGGGTGGTCATCGCGGCCTCCGTGGCTGTGGGCGCGCGGTGTGCGCGCCTTCTACGGAGGCAAGCCCCGCGCTGCCGGGCGGGGCGACCGTCGCGCAGTGTTGGCACGTCAGGCGGCGTGTTCGCCTTCCTTGAAGGCGCTGTCGGCGATCTGGCGCAGCAGGCCCGCGTAATGTTTCAGCGTGCCCACATGCCCCCAATTGATCTCGTCTGGGTGGGTTTCGAAGTGGTCGTCGCTCACAGCCTTCAGGCGCTCCAGCATGGTGTCGATCTCGGCCTTGGCGGCGATGAAGGCGTCGAGGGCCTTGTCGTTATTGCGGCGGCAGGTCATCGCGCAGCCCTCCCTCAGCGGCGGGCCGCGGCGAGGCCCGCGGCATAGGCTTCTTCAAGGGCGGCGCGCATCGCCCAGACGGCGACCTCGTGGAAGTCGAGCCCGTCGCTGTTCTGGGGCTCGAGCGTCTCGACGCAGAAGTGGCTGCGCGCGATGTCGAGCATCAGCGCCTCGGGCGCGGTGGAGGTGAGTTTGGCGGTTGTGGTCATGGTCTGGTCTCCGATCCGGGGGTGAGTTCCTGATCCGAGAGTCGCTCTTGCGGGAAGTATAATCAACGAAAACCGCACCCCGTTCCCGTTTATATTCAATGGCTTGATTAGGATACCCGCACCATGAAAGGCATGAGCGAACGCGAGTATGCGGCCCATTCCGGCCTCTCGCGCGGCGGGGTGCAGAAGGCGCGCAAGAACGGGCGGCTGGTGGTTTATGACGACGGGTCGATCAATGCCGCGGCCTCGGATGTGCGGCGGGCCGAGATGACGGATCCGGACCAGCAGCGTCGATCTTTGGGCGGAGACGCGGCGCCGGGCGGCCTTGGCGAAACCGCCTCCTACATCAAGGCGCGCACGGCGCTCACCGTCTACGCGGCGCAGGAGCGCCAGCTGGCCGTGCAGAAGAAGAAGGGCGCGCTGGTCGATCGGGCGCGGGCGGAAACGCTGGTGTTTCGCCTCGCGCGGCAGGAGCGCGACGCCTGGGTGACCTGGCCCGGACGGGTGGCCGCGCTGATGGCGGCGCAAATCATGGCGGAGGTGGAACGACAATCCGGGGCATCGGTGACGATCGAGACCGCGATCATGCAGAGGGTGCTGGAAGCCCATGTCCGCGAACAGCTCGACGCCCTCGCCGACCTCCGGGTCTCGCTTGCATGATGAGGATGACGACAACGACCTGACCGAGGGTCTCGACCTCGGTTTCGACGGTGCCGAGGACCTGCTCCGGGTCTGGCGGCAGGCGATGCGGCCCGATCCGAACCTGACGGTGTCGGAATGGGCAGATCAGCATCGCTGGCTGTCGTCGCGTGGCGCGGCCGAGCCGGGGCGCTATCGCACCGCCCGCGCGCCATATCTGCGCGAGATCATGGATGCGCTGTCGCCCGGCCATCCCGCGCAGCGCATCACCTTCATGAAGGCCGCGCAGGTCGGGGCAACGGAAGCGGGCAACAACTGGATCGGCTTCGTCATCCACCATGCGCCGGGGCCGATGCTGGCAGTGCTGCCGAGCCTGGAACTGGCCAAGCGCACCTCGCGGGGCCGCCTTGATCCGCTGATCGCGGACAGCCCGGCGCTCCGCGAGCGAGTGAACCCGGCCCGGTCGCGCGATGCCGGTAATTCAATGCTGTCGAAGGAATTCCCCGGCGGCATCCTGGTGCTGACCGGCGCGAATTCGGCCACCGGCCTGCGGTCGATGCCTGCGCGCTATGTGTTTCTCGACGAGGTCGACGCCTATCCCGCCTCGGCCGACGAGGAAGGCGATCCGGTCACGCTGGCGGAAGCGCGGACCACCACCTTCTCGCACCGGCGCAAGGTGTTCATGGTCTCGACGCCCACGATCCGGGGGCTGAGCCGGATCGAGCGAGAGTTCGAGGCTTCCGACCAGCGTCGGTACTTCGTGCCCTGCCCGCATTGCGGAGCGATGCAGTGGCTGCAGTTCGACCGGCTGCGCTGGGCGAAGGGAAAGCCGGAAACCGCAGCCTATCACTGCGAGGGTTGCGAACGCCCCATTGCCGAGCACCACAAGACCGAGATGCTGGCCCGCGGGGAATGGCGGGCAACAGCAGTTTCCAAGGATCCGAAGGCCATCGGCTTCCACCTCTCGGCGCTCTATTCGCCGCTCGGGTGGAAAAGCTGGTCCGATGTCGCGCGGGAATGGCTGGCGGCCCAAGGGTCGGACGAGACGCTGCGGGCCGCGCGCAACACGCTTCTGGGCGAGACATGGGTCGAAAGCGGCGACGCGCCGGAATGCCAACGGCTGGCGGATCGGCGCGAGGCTTGGACGCCGGGCACCGTGCCAATTGCCGGGCTGTTCCTGACCGCCGGGGCCGACGTCCAAAGGGACCGGATCGAAGTCGATATCTGGGCCTGGGGCCGCGGCCTCGAGTCCTGGCTTGTCGATCACATCGTCATTCCGGGCGGCCCGGATGATCCGGCAGCCTGGGACAAGCTGACCGCCTTGCTCGGGCGGAGCTGGCAGCATGCCAACGGCGCCTTCATGACGGTAGCGCGCCTTGGCGTCGATACCGGCTACGAGGCCGCGGCGGTCTATGCCTGGTCGCGGAAGGTCGGCTTCGAACAGGTGGCACCCCTGAAGGGCCTCGAAGGGTTTAATCGGGCGACACCGGTCTCGGGCCCGACCTTCGTCGACGCCACCATCGGCGGCAAACGTCTGCGCCGCGGCGCGCGGCTCTGGTCTGTGGCCACGGCGACGTTCAAGGCGGAGACCTACCGCTTCCTGCGGATCGAACGGCCCTCGGACGAGGATCGCGCCACCGGAGTGCTCGACGCTCCCGGCACGATCCACCTGCCCGGCTGGGCCGACACAGAATGCCCTCGCGGTCGAAAGCGCCGCTGGGCAATGGGAAATCGTCCAGGCCGGAGCCGCCGAACTGATCGCCCCCGGCCGCTACCGCCTGACCCGTCTGCTGCGGGGCCAGCGCGGGACGGAGCATGCTATAGGCAATCCGGCCCCGGCCGGTGCGCGGGTTGTGGTGCTGGACACCGGGCTGGCATCGCTGCCCATCGCCGAGGCCGATCTCGGCCTACCGTGGAACTGGCGGGTCGGCCCGGCTGCGCGGGCGGTCAGTGACGCAAGCTATGCCGCGCAGGGCTTCACCCCCACTGGCCGGGGGCTCGTTCCCTTCGCGCCGGTCCATGTCGTAGAGCCGTGGCGGACGGCCCGCAGCCCGGGTGATCTGACGATCCGCTGGACCCGGCGATCCCGCGCGCTGGTCGCCGATGCCTGGGAACAGGTCGAGGTGCCGCTCGCCGAGGACCTGGAAAGCTACGATGTACAGTTCCTCGACGGGGCTGTCGTCAAGCGCACGCTGACCAGCACGACGACCTCAGTCCTCTACACCGCCGCCCAGCAGACCACAGACTGGGGTGCGCCGTTCGGGCCCGGCCAGACACTTGCGCTCCGCATCTACCAGCTCTCGAACCGTCTCGGCCGCGGCACGCCTGCGTCCGTCACTCTCCAGTTCTGACGGGAACCCCCATGTCCGACACCACGACCCATCTGGGCATGCCTTACCTTCTGGCCGCCCAAGCGCAAAAGCATGTCACCCACAACGAGGCGCTGCGCCTCCTTGACGCCATGGTGCAGCTCTCGGTCCTCGACCGTACGCGTACTGCGCCGCCCGCGAGCCCGGCCGATGGCGACCGACACCTTGTCGCCTCCGGCGCCACTGGCCTCTGGGCGGAATGGGACCTGAACGTGGCCTTCTGGGTCGACGGTGCATGGATCCGGCTGGTGCCGCGCCCCGGCTGGCTGGTGTGGGTCGCGGCCGAGGGGCTGTTTCTCGTCTGGACCGGCAGCGGCTGGGAGGTCGTGGGCGAGCCGCGCGACGTGTCGGACGCCGTGTTCAGCCTGGTGAACGATGCGGACCCGACGAAGAAGGCGACCTTCGCGCTGGCGGGGATCAGCGCCGGGACAACGCGCAGCTTCACGTTGCCCAACACCTCGTCCGAACTGGCGATCCTCGCAGGCACCCAGACCTTCACCGGCAACAAGACCTTCTCCGGCACGTTGACCGCCTCGAGCACGGTCACCATTTCGGCCGCCAGCGCCTCGATCGGTACGGCGACGACGACCGCCACCTACGGCATGGGCACCGGCGCCACGACCACGGGCGTAACCAAGACTGTGAACCTCGGGACCGGTGGGGCCTCCGGCTCGACCACGGTCGTGAACATCGGTTCGGCCACCGCCGGAGCGGGCGGCACAACGGTGGTCAACACGCCGACCGTTACCTTCGCCAATACCGTGACGCAGGTCGGCATGCCTCAGGCCAACCTGACCGCGCAGCTACTGGGCCTCGGCGGGGCCACGGCCGACAGCTACAATCGGCTGTCGGTAAACACCCCAGCCGTCCTTCTGAACAACGCGGGTGCCGGGATCGAGGCGACGGTCAACAAGGCCGCGGCCGGGAACGACGCCGCCTTTGCCTTCAAGACCGGCTTCTCGGCCCGCGCGCTGATCGGGTTGCTCGGCAACGACGACTTCAGCTTCAAGGTCAGCCCGGACGGCTCGGCCTTCTTCGAGGCGATCCGGATCGATCGAACCAGCGGCCAGGTGGAACTGCCGCAGCCCACGGTCCTGCCCGGCCTCAGCGCTGCGCCGACCCCGCCGCCCTCAGGCAAGGCATCGGTCTACGCCCGCAACCGCGCCGGGGCACCGTGGATCGACGTCATGCGCCCCTCTGGGCGGGATTTTCCTCTGCAACCCCACTTCGGGGTGAACCGCATCGCGAACTGGTCTCCTTCGACCGGTACCACGATCACGACCGAAGGCCTGCCGATCACCTCGGTCGGCACCGTTTCGACGCCCACGCTGGCCGCAACGAACCTTGCGACCTCCATGCGGCGCTGGCGCCTGACCTCGGCGGCTGTCGTGGATTCGGTTGCCGACCAGCGTTCCGCAGGTTGGGCCTGCTGGCGCGGGAACGCGGCGGGCCTTGGTGGCTGGACCTTCGTGACGCGGATTTCGCTGACGACGCTGCAGGCAACCGGCATGGGCTTCTTCGGGCTTTACGGATCGACCGCAGCGCTGGCCACCACCCTGACGCTGGCCGCTGCCATCAACTGCATCGGAATCGGCTTTCAGCGCGGCACTCATGCCAACTGGCAGCTGGCCGCCAATGACGGGACCGGGGCACCGACCTTGACCGACCTAGGGGCCGCCTTCGCCATCGCGACCGGCGGCGTCGTGACCCTGTTCATCGCTGCGCCGCCGAACGGTTCGTCGGTGTGGGTCCGAGCTGTGAATGAGGTCACCGGCGCCATCTTCGAACAGGAAATCACCGTCGACCTGCCCGCCGCGACGCAATTCCTGTCGCCGCGGCTGTTCATGAACACCGGCGCGACAGCCGCTGCCGTCGCCTACGACTGCGCCGGGGTCTACCTGGAAACTGACTTCTGACCGACCGCAGCCCGCGGCAAAGAAAGGACCATCATGAACGACCAAACCACTCTTGCCGGGGAGGTCGCGCGGGCCTTTCGGGACCACGGGATCACCGCCGCGCTGACCGCCCTGATCGGTGGCACCATGGCCTTGATCGCGGCGATCACGCGCAAGGCCTTCACCAACGAGGCCCTGCTGGACCGGCTTGATCGCGAACTCATCACAGAACGCGACCGCACCGACAAGCAGCGCAGCGAAGATCGCAAGGTCGATGGCGACCGCCTCGATCGGATCGAGACCGACATCCGCTCGATGCGCGACATGCTGTTCGACGCCTTCCAGCGCGGCCGATCCGACTGATCTGTGGCCAATATCTACCCCGACCGACACCCGACCCGCCCCAGAGGCGGGTTTTTTCATCTGGAGGATCCACCATGCCGACCCTGACCTACCCCCATTGGCGCGATGTGCCCGCGAACACGTGGCGTTGGCCGAACTTCTCGGCCGCCGAGATCGCCTGCCGCGGCACCGGCGCGATCAAGATCAACACGGAAGCCATGGACAAACTGCAAGTCCTGCGCGACCGGCTGGGCAAGCCGCTGATCATCCGCTCCGCTTATCGCAGCCCGGAACACAATCGCGCCGTGGGCGGGGCCCCCGCCTCGAAGCACATGCAGAGGACCGCTTTCGACATCGCCATGGCGAACCACGATCCCGCGGCCTTCGAGGCGGCGGCGCGGGCAGTCGGCTTTCTCGGCTTCGGCTATTACCCCCGCTCCGGCTTCATGCACATCGACCTCGGGCCCGCCCGGTCCTGGGGCGATCCCTTCCCGGCGCGGCCCGTGCCCTTCGCCCCGGAACTGCCGCCCGCGCGCGAAGTCCTGTCGGAAAGCCGCACGCTGCGCGGTGGCGGCGCGGCGGGCGCCGCAACTGTCGGCGCGGCCGGGGTGGAGGTGCTGCAGGATGTCATCGCCGAGACCCAGTCCACCATCCAGCCTCTGGTGCCCTATCTCGACACCCTCCGCTGGGTGCTGATCGCCATCGCGCTGATCGGTATCGCCGTCACAATCCACGCGAGGCTCGATGACTGGAAACGGGGCCAGCGGTGATCGGCTGGCTCCTGACCAACGGCCCGGCGCGAAAGGCGCTGGGCCTGATCCTCACCGCCGCAGCGATCCTGCTGTTCCTGTTCAACTTGCGCCGTGTTGGCGAACGCGCGGGGCGCGCGGCCGAACGGCTTGATGCCCAAGAGAGAAACGATGCCATCCACCGCCAGATGCTCGACGCCGCCGCCCGCCGCCCTCCTGATCGCGATGCTCTTGCTAACCGGCTGCGCGATGGGCGGTTCTGACACCCGCGCGCCATGTCCGCCGGTGGTCGAGTACACCAGCGCTGAGCAGGCCCGGGCCGCCGATGAGGTGGGGGCCCTGCCGGAAGGGGCCGTGATCGTAAGGATGCTCAGCGACTACGCCGTGTTGCGCGATCAAGCTCGGGCGTGCCGTTGAAATCCGGGCCGGACGAAACCTGACACGAGGCAAGTGCCAAATGCCTCGACCACGGCGCATCGCCCGGCCCGTTTCATGTATTCACGCTGTCAACGAGCGGCAGGGATTCGTCGCAGGTCGATGATGGCAGGTGCGGCCATGCCTGTCCCGCATGGCGATGGGCACAATTGTGCACCCTCATGCATATGCGAGGTGCGTAGCGGGCTTCAGCGCCAAGCGGTCAGCAAATCGCTCGTCCAGCTTTGCGGTGACGTCATCGAAGTAACTCCTGTCCTCGTCGATAGCGCCAATGATCGAAGCGACCTGTGCCGCGAGGGCTTTCGCCACACTTTCTAGTGGTCCGCGCAGGTCAGCGGTCTTGGGATGTGAGGCTGCTGCGGTTGTTGCCGCCTTTGCCGCCCAGTCTGCCATGGCGAGGTATTCAAGTACGCGCTTCTGTTCGCCCTCATCTTGCGCCACCTGCAGGGTCTGCAAGGCCCGAGCGGTACCGAAATGCTGCTTGAGCAATCGCCCGACCAGCCGCGGCCAGTCGTAGCTGTCCTTTGTATGGATTGGCAGGATCTGAGTTGGCAGCGCAGCCCCTTTGATCGGTTGAGCGTGGGAAAGCAGTATCTGGAGGAGTGCACGCAGCCGCACAAGTTCTGCGGTACTGATCGGCTTGCCTCTCAGCAATCGGCATCTTGCCTCGAATGCGTCGACTGCCTCTTTCATCTTTTTCGCAGTGGCCACCGCCTGCTTCGTGGCTTTCGCTGGCTTCGTCGGTTCTTCTTGCAGTGTGGATGGTGCGGCATCAGTCGGCGCCGCAGGTTCGGTCATGCGGAAGTCCATGGCCGCAATCGCCTTCAATTCTCGATCTTCATCAGCGTCGAGGTCCAACCCGACGAGACCAATGATCCGGTTGAGCGCCGCGCTCAGGGTGTTGGCCGGGCTGTCGTGTCGACCAAAGAACCCGCCCGAAATCTGGCTTCCCTGCGCCAATGCACTGCTGCGTGCCCGCACGAATTCGTCGTAGAGCAGGATCGCATGGACCTGCTCGGTTGATGCAGCCGAGGGAGAGGGAAAGGCCTTCGGTGCAGGATCGGTAGTCGCACCGGTTTCCTCAAGCTCCAGCGCTTCGAGCTGGTTCAGGGTCTCGATCAGGACCAGGTCTTCGCTCATCGCCTCGGCAAGGATATCCGTCAGCGACTTCTTGCGACCTTGCGCGGGTGGTAGCGTGCGGACGGCGAGGACATCGAGATCGATGACCTGGACCGGTGCGGATGCGGAGCCATCGGCAAAATGGACGATACCGGACTTGGGACGTCCTGCTTCGAGGTCCAAGCGCCAAGCCGTGTCGCCTCCTTGCACGAGGTCAATCCGATTGCCGAACTGAACCTCTTCCCGGTCCTGCAGGGTGATGGCCGTGGCCGAGCCAGGTACAAAACCGGCTGGCGGTTTCCAGACAAACCGTCCGGACTGCAAGGTCATCGTCCCACCATCGGTGTACGCCTCGCCCGATGGACTTTTCGCCGTGGCGGAGGCCAGGTCGTGGAGATCAGTCGGCTGCAGTGGCGCATCGCGGTAGCTCTCCAGCCCAAGCGCAGCGAGGGCCGTTCCCGGCGGGACGCGTTTGTAGATCCCGGCTTCGGCGTTGCCGCGCACAAGCGTTGGGCCGAGCAAGGCAGGCAAGGTACAGTTCATGCTGCCCGAGATCACGTGATCCCATGCCGCGCCTTGTGCAATCACGAGCTTGGCGTGCACGCACCTCTTGCTGTCGGACGTGTCGACCTTGAAAATCCCGATGTCCGAGAAACGCGGCAGTTCGGATTTCGGGAAGTAGGTCGAAGCGGCGTCGATCAGCAAATCCGTCGGCGGATCGCCCATGATGGCCCTCAATCGTGCCAGCCCTTCGAGTTTCATTTCCCAATAGGGCGACACGACGATCAACCGCTCTATCCGATCATCGCCCACGCTGGCAGCGATCTGGTCGAGGATGGTCGCGTCCGGACGGTCGTGCAGCAGGGCGACGTCATGCGCGGCATCTTTCTCTGGAAAAGGACTTTCCATCACCTCGCGCAGCCATGGCGACGAACGAAGCGCCCGCTGCATCGCCGTTGCAAACCAAAGGTCATCCGCGGGGACCTTGCTGCGAATGTAGTTCAGTGCCGCAGCAAAGTGGTGGGCGTCGCCCGTCGCGTCTTCGCCATAGGAGAGGCTGGCGACCAGTTCCCTGTTTCCGCCGAGGCCGAGCGCGGTCAGATTGGCCGAGCCAATCAGCAATCGGCCCTTCTTCGCCCCGAGGAGCAGCGTGATCTTAGGGTGGAAGGCACCCGGCGCATCGGCCTTGACAAGGTGATAGCTGCTACCTGCGAATTTCGCCGGGCCCAGTTCGGCAAAGCTCTGGTTGACCATCTGCCGATCGGCAAGGATCACGATGTTCCGGCAGCCAGATCCCCGCAGCCGCGAGAACGGCACGTCCTCGAAGGCCTGCGCCCCGAAGGCGTAAGTTGTCAGAAATGCCGAGTGGAAACCGCTTTCGGCGAATACATCAAAGTACTTCATTCGACATCAGCTCCGCGCGGCCGAAGTCGGTCAGGCCTGCATCATCAATCAGTTTTACGTCCCGCAGAAAGCGCATGGCCTGATCCAGGCGCGGGCTGCTTGGCGACACCCGGAAACGATCCCGGTACCGCAGCAATCCCTCCTCGGGCTCAATCAGGAAAGTATAGGCTTTTGGTTGCGGAACTTGCGCGACGCCACCCAGAGATGGCGTTTCAGGACACGTTCCCGAACCAAGGCATCAAGAACGGTTCGGGCATTTTCTTGCGCCCTCGCCCGCAGAAACCTGACCTCCGTCCGCAGCGACTGGAAGTGGTCCGGCGCATTCAGCGCGCTGTCCAGCAACTCGCCGAAGACTGCCGCCCGTTCGACGAGCGCCGCGACAAGCGCCACGACAGATTGCATTCGCGTTGCCCGATCCCCCGAAGCCCGGGCCTCGACCATGCGCTCGTCAGCTCTCCGAGCGGCCATGGCCGGTTCCAAATCTTCGAGCAGGCTCGCAGAGTAGCCCTGCCAGGTCTTGCCACCGGGCACGTCGACAAGGCCAACCAATTCCGTGACCACCTCACCGAGAGGCATCCGTCCCAATTCCGCTTCTTGCAGAATGTCCAAGGCAAGATCGAGGATGTTCTCATAGGCAAGCCGCATGAGGTCACATGCCTGATACAGCGCCCACATGACGCGAACGTCCTCGATGGCAGGAGCGGGTTCGGCTGCCGGATGGCCAGCACTGAACCATTCCCACTTCACGGCTTCGGCGCGCGGCACTTCCTTCGTCGCACCAATGAGCTGCAGAAGCATGATTGCGGTGGATCTTCGCAGCTTGTCGGGCGCGATTGATGGCGACACCTGGCCCAGCAGCACTTGGACAAGCAGTCGATGTTCGGCGCTTCCCGCCACGATCTCGGAGGGTTGCATCGGCGCCATCCGGTCGAGATCGGCTAGCGTCACTGTTCCGGCTGTCACGCAGCGCAAGAATGCAGTCCCGAGCTCGCCAATCTCCGCGGCGAAAGCCTCTGCCAATGGAAGTGCGCGGTTCGTGCAGACTGCAATCGGGTTCCGATCATCGCCAAGTGTGATCAGGCCCATCTCGAACATCTGGGTGGCATAGATGCCGCCGAATGCGCCGCCCTTGTTGCGTAAGTAGCGTTGGCCGACGTCCGTGTCCGGATCGGCCCCGACTGAAAAGTCGATGATCGTCTCCGGATCGTTCGGAACGTCGCCCAGTTGCTTTTGCGCCCAATCTATCCCGGCAACGCCCAATTCGGTCGAACCCCGCGCAGCAATAAGGGCAAAGAGGGTCTCACAACGTCGCTGGAACGCCCGGAAGGCAAAGGGATCGGTGTTTCCTTGCTCTCTTGCATAGACTTCAAGCATCCAGACAAAGAACGAGTAATACCTGAAGCGAAGCGTGATTGTGCTGATGCCGGGCAGCAGGGACTGATAGATCGCTTCGATGGGACGCTGCATTCCAAGGGGATCAAGACCGCCATCCTGGCCGAGTTCAGTCCATTCGGGGAAACCCGGCCCAAAATCCTTCATCTTCAATCCACCGTCGAGAGAACCACGGGTTGATGATGGCGGGAATCGGAATTGCGCGCAACTGCGAGTTGCCTGCCGCTGCCTGCGACTGCGTGATGATGCGTGCTGGTGCGGTTTTTCTGGTGTCGTGTTGATGTGGCGTTGATGTAAACCGGAAAGCCAAAAACCCGACGATTTACGTCGGGTTCTAAGCATTTGATATATTTCAAGTTTTTGGTTGCGGGGGCAGGATTTGAACCTGCGGCCTTCAGGTTATGAGCCTGACGAGCTACCGGGCTGCTCCACCCCGCGTCCGGGTGTTTTTTGTATCGTTGATGGGGTCTTTTCTAGGTTTGGCGGT
>Ga0209570_1000578_pt1 | contig 36671 bp, 26 predicted proteins | sample EBPBio172007_DNA_FD_185861 | JGI IMG/M metagenome (GOLD analysis project Ga0209570, IMG submission 185861) | Wastewater treatment Type I Accumulibacter community from EBPR Bioreactor in Madison, WI, USA - Reactor 1_9/17/2007_ DNA (SPAdes)... | ecosystem: Engineered > Bioreactor > EBPR >... | reverse complement strand
TGCTCCACCCTCTTCATTGCCCCAAATCACAAATTCATAATATGCCACAGGGTCATCGGCAAAAGCATTTTTTCCGGCAACAGAAAGCTCTTGCAACATCTCATAAATACCATTTAATTTACTCACTCGCTCTTCGCTGGCATCTCGCCTACTGTCTTCGGCATCCATTAAATTACTTATCGCGGTTTTTAATTCATCACTTGCAGTGGTCACAGCGGCAATCATGGCAGGGGTTACGCCTTTGGTGGCAAGTTCGGTGGCATATCTATTCGCCATATCCACCACTCTTCCTGCCGTGCCACGCAATATTTCACGAGTTTGTTTTGATAATGTTTCTGCTCGAAACTGTGCTACTCTTACAGATTTTTCGCCCCATACTAAAATGGCTCTTGTCACAATAGCGCGGATAGCTTCTCGCAATTCTTCCTCTTTTGCATCGGCTAATTGGGTTGCCTCGGTGATTTCGAGCAACTTTATCTCATCCGTTGGGAATACAATTGCTTCCTCGATGGCAGTATCCAATGCAGTAATCATCGCTGCTGTAAAGCCATAATCAGCTAATTGGGTTTGATAGGTTACGGCTGCCTGTTGCATATTGACAGCTCGTGATAGCAAAGCATCATCAGATGCGGAGAACATCCGTTTTGGCATTTCTTGTGCCATAATACACCTCCTAAGAGATAATTGTAAAATAAAACAGTTTACGACGTGGACTGTACATCATCGGGATGGGCAATACAGTGGCGCGTCAATGGTTGCATAGACACTATTTTTTTCTCAATGTTACAAAATATTCTCTTTTTTCTTCATAACTGCTACTTTTTTCTTAATAACTATATGTATTTACCTTACAACTATATCTTTTTTCTTGATAATTATCAATGAATAATCATATTCTATGGCTTCCTTTTCATATTTGATGTCCTTCCGCTCTATTTCTATTTTTATCTACTTTGCTGCTATGTATTATTGATTAACTTCTACTTTTATTTTCTCATCTTCTATGGCTTGCAGTTCATCTTCTATAGTTTGCGGTTCATCTTCTATGGCTTGCAATTCATCTTCTATTGTTTGCGGTTCATCTTCTATTGTTTGCGGTTCATCTTCTATAGTTTTAGGTTCATCTTCTATAGTTTTAGGTTCATCTTCTATAGTTTTAGGTTCAACTTCTATTGTTTGCGGTTCATCTTCTATTGTTTGCGGTTCATCTTCTATAGTTTTAGGTTCATCTTCTATAGTTTTAGGTTCATCTTCTATAGTTTTAGGTTCAACTTCTATGGTTTTCGGTTCAACTTCTATGGTTTTCGGTTCAACTTCTATGGTTTTCGGTTCAACTTCTATAGCTTGCGGTTCATCTTCTATGATGCCAGAAGTTCAAGCGCAGCACCCAGAAGTTCAAGCGCAGCATCCAGAAGTTCAAGCGCAGCACCCAGAAGTTCAAGCGCAGCACCCAGAAGTTCAAGTGCAGCACCCAGAAGTTCAAGCGCAGCATCCAGAAGTTCAAGCGCAGCACCCAGAAGTTCAAGCGCAGCACCCAGAAGTTCAAGCGCAGCACCCAGAAGTGCATTTTTTGCATATAGAAGCCAACAATCACCCCCCAGAAGCCAAAAAACGCCCTCCAGAAGCCAAAAATCGCTATCCAGAAGCACAAAAGCGAGAGAAAGATGAGAACAAGTGAGAGAAAGATGAGAACAAGCAATGGAAAGATGAAGAGCAAGGGCAAACAGCAACAGAGCAGCAAGACAAAGTTGAGCAAAAGAAAGGTACAGTAAAATTCCGTAGTTTTGGAGTAGCAACTTATACGGCGGCAGTAATTTGAATATTGACCATAATTATAGAGAATTTACATGGAGTTACAATGCGACATAAGCCCATTGATGAAATGTCACTAAGGCATTTGTTTTCTACAAAGGATGCCACAAACATACTTAATATTGAATATTGGGGACCTGTGCTAAACGATAGAAACAATATTGAATCAAGTCCCGATTGTTTGGTATTAGATAAAAGGACTAATCCATACACATTGAAAAGATGCGAGTTCAAATACGAACCCACTTCTATAAACGATTTTAGTCACAATGGACGTTTTGATATAGCAATAGTATGGAATTTGAAGCTACCCAATACAATTAGTCTTGAAGAATTTAAACAAAGACTTCAACAACAAAATGGTTGTAGTGAAGTAATTGTTTTAACTGACAGGATAGAATTCAGTACCTTGCCGAACTATACTGCGGAGCAAAGAAATTTTCATAATATAACCCCGTTGGAAGGTCTTCTCAATCGAATAGAACACGATGACATTGTGTTTGGTGCTTACATCATTGCAAAATCGTATCCACAGCCTATTCACTCTCAAGAATTGATAAAGTTACTTGTTGAGAAATTTCCGCGAGTACGTGATATGATTCCTAAAGGTCGAGGGAATGTGATTGGTCGGTATGGACAAATGACCCCCCCATTAGTAACGAAACTCTATCGTAATTGCTATATCTGGAACAATCAAGATTTTAATGCAGAAAAGTCAATCAGAATTCTAGAAGCACATATAACAAATGTGCGTAACTTCGATGTTCCCCAAGACGATATGGTGCGAAGAGTGCAACAAATCACACGTTAACAGAAAATGATAGAATGGAATATTGCGGAAAATATACAAAAAAGAGGAAAAAACATATCCGTTGATATTGTTTTAATGTAGATATTGTCGTATATTGCATGCGTACAACAACTACTAGACTATATATCACAGGGGAGATATAGTCTGTACGTGGTAAACAGGGCAAGGGCAGTTCGCAAGAGCTGCCCTGTTTTTTTTGTTTGTGTGAGTAAAAAATGCCGTAAATTGCAGTTAGTATTTAAACAATTACGAATCAAGGGGAGTCGTAAGGTTAATACACACCATAAAGGGCAGTTCGCAAGAGCTGCCCTGTTTTTTTTGTTTGAAGTGCGGGAAATTGGTATATTTGAAACGTTATTTTGATGAGACTGTGAATGGAATAAAACCCCATAGTCGTGTTCATAAATACCTCATAGATGGGGCAGATCCGGACAACTGCCCCATTTTTATTATTCATACACAATCGTTTCATACCATGACACTCCATCAATACATTGACAGCATCAATAAACGCTATAATCTTGGCAATGCAACCGAACATACTTTTCGTGGTGATTTACAAAATCTTTTGGAAAGTCTTGTGCCCGCTATTCATGCCACCAATGAACCCAAAAGACAAAATTGCGGTGCGCCCGATTATATCTTGACTATGAATGATATTCCCGTCGGTTTTATTGAAGCAAAAGATATTGGTGATAAGGATTTGGACGGCATCAAAAAAACAGGCAATAAAGAACAATTTGACCGCTACAAAGCATCGCTCAATAATATTATTTTTACCGATTATCTCGATTTTCATTTGTATCGCGATGGGCAATTTGTCAGAAAAATAGCCATTGGCGAAGTAAATGACAAAGGAACAATAATACCATTGACAGAAAATTTTGATGCTTTCGCACTTTTTATCAAAGATTTTTGTACGCATATTGGGCAAACAATTAAAAGCTCCAAAACATTGGCAAAAATGATGGCAGGCAAAGCGCGTTTGCTTTCACAGATTATTGAAAAAGCACTCAATAGCGATGAAGATAATGATGAAGACAGTACATTGAAAGATCAAATGCACGCTTTTAAGCAAATTCTTATCCATGATATTACTGCTAAGGGTTTTGCCGATGTGTATGCACAAACTATAACGTATGGGATGTTTGCCGCACGATTGCATGACCCTACTTTGCCAACGTTCAGCCGTCAAGAAGCATTTGAACTTATTCCGAAATCAAATCCTTTTTTGAAAAAACTTTTCGGTTATATTGCAGGCTTAGACCTTGATGAGCGTATCCGATGGATTGTGGATGATTTGGTGCAAATATTTCTTGCATGCAATGTGGAAGAAATGTTGAGCGGCTATGGAAAAACCACAAAAATGGAAGACCCCATTATTCATTTTTATGAAGATTTTTTGAGCGAATATGACCCTGCTTTGCGTAAAGCCCGTGGCGTATGGTACACTCCCCAACCCGTAGTCAATTTTATTGTTCGTGCGGTGGACGATATATTAAAACAAGAATTCGGCTTAAGCCAAGGTCTTGCCGATAAAAGCATGACAACAATACAAGTTGAACAGCAAGGAAAAAAAATTAAAAAAGATGTGCATAAAGTACAAATTCTTGACCCTGCCACAGGTACGGGCACATTCCTTGCCGAAGTGGTGAAGCATATATATAAAAAATTTAAAGGGCAACAAGGTATTTGGAGCAATTATGTAGAGCAGCATTTATTGCCCCGCCTCAATGGTTTTGAATTATTGATGGCAAGTTATGCGATGGCTCATTTGAAATTGGATTTACTATTGACAGAAACGGGCTATAAACCTACCACCAATCAACGATTCAGAGTTTTCTTGACCAATAGTTTGGAAGAAAGCCATCCCGACACAGGCACATTATTTGCCAATTGGTTAAGTGCCGAAGCCAATGAAGCCAATTATATAAAACGCGATACGCCCGTAATGTGCATTATTGGCAATCCGCCTTATAGCGGTGAAAGTGCCAATAAAGGCGAATGGATTATGAATCTTATGGAAGATTATAAAAAAGAACCGGGAGGAAAAGAAAAACTAAAAGAACGTAATCCCAAATGGATAAATGATGATTATGTGAAATTTTTGCGCTATGGGCAGTATTTCATAGAGAAGAATGGCAGTGGTGTTCTGGCATTTATCAATCCTCATGGTTTTTTAGACAATCCTACATTCAGAGGAATGCGATGGAACTTACTCAAAACGTATGATAAGATTTATACCATTGATTTGCATGGGAATAGCAAGAAGAAAGAAACGTCTCCCGATGGAAGTGTTGATGTGAATGTGTTTGATATTATGCAGGGTGTTTCTATTAATTTATTCGTTAAAACAGGAAAAAAGAAAACACAAGAATTGGGTAGAATCTTTCATTTTGATTTGTTCGGGAAAAGAGAGGATAAATATGAATTTCTGTTCAAACATTCTATCAATAATATTACTTATAAAGAATTACCCAAAATTGCGCCGAACTACTTTTTTGTGAGTAAAGATTTTGATGTCGAAGATATATATAACAAAGGATTTTCAGTCAACTCATTATTCTCTGTTAGTAATGTTGGTATTGTTACCTCGAGAGATGAGTTTGTAATTGAGACAAATGAGCAAATTCTAGCAGATAGGATTAAAGACTTTTTTGTTTTGAATAAGGAGGATTTACAGATAAAATATAAGTTAAAAGAAAATGGAACTTGGAGAATAAACGAAGTAAAAAGTAAAGCGAAAGAGTTTGAACAGGGTTCTTTGTCCAAAATTTCTTATAGACCTTTTGACGAAAGGTACATTTATTACAACAAATTTTTTATCGAAAGAAGTCGTAACGAAGTAATGCAACACTTCTCCAAGGGTAGTAATCTGGGAATCGTGATTGGAAGACAAGGTCAAGTAGTTGGATCTATGCCTTGGAATTTGTCGTTTATTACGAACTCATTTACTGACTTCAATTTGTATTATCGTGGTGGTGGAGTTTTGTTTCCCCTTTTCCTATATCCCTACACCAATACCCAACAATCCATCGATCAATCCACCGAACGAACTCCTAATCTCAACAAAGAGATAGTACAGAAGATTGCAGATGGATTGGGATTGCCGTATGACCCGAATCCTTCTGATATCTTCACAAGTGGCAATAATATCTTGCTCAAGCATACGAAAGAGAAGTCCGGCGCTTCTGTTCCCAAGAAGAATCATTCACTTTTGCATCCGATTGATATTTTGGATTACATTTATGCTGTGTTACATTCTCCTACATACAGAGAGAAATACAAAGAGTTCTTGAAAATTGATTTTCCGAGAGTGCCATATCCGAAAGACAAAGCCACATTTGCGAAATTGGTAAAACTTGGCGGTCAAATTAGAGAAATCCATTTATTGGAAAGTGCTGTGGTAGAAAATTATATAACGCAATATCCGATAGACGGCAATAATATGGTGGGGAAAGTAAAATATCAGGATGGCAAAGTCTATATCAATGAAAGCCAATATTTTGACAATGTTCCGCTTATTGCTTGGGAATTTTATATAGGCGGTTATCAACCTGCGCAAAAATGGCTAAAAGACCGCAAAGACCGCGCACTTGATTTTGACGATATTCTCCATTATCAAAAAATTATAGTTGCTTTGTCAGAAACCGCCCGTTTGATGAAAGAAATAGACCGTATAGAAATAGAGTGATGCACAGCCGCCCTTCCCCGACGGGGAAGGCATACATCCACCCCATCCGGCGGACACCGACGGAGGGGATGATTTGATGCGAAGGAATGATGAAAAGCAAGGACTAAAAGCAATAGAGCAGCAAGACAAAGTTGAGCAAAAGAACTGTACAGTAAAATTCCGTAGTTTTGAAGCAACAAAAGACGCATAGCTGAATAAAAAGCAAGAAGAACATTTGCAAGAATTCAAAGCCCTGACTCTTGCCGAGCAGAAACAGCATTTGCGAACTATTAGACAAAACATAATTGTATGTAAATCTTTCTTCTCTTGATGATGCGGACTTTGCTTGCAGCGAAGAAGAGAAAAAAGTAACCCAAGATTTTTACGGCTTACTTTGATTGCAAAAAGAACGATGAGTATGTCTTATGTTACTTTAGTGGCACAAAACTATAATAAGATATTTCTTATGTTACTTTAGTGGCACAAAACTATAATAAGATATTTCTTATGTTACTTTCCTAACACTACAATGATACATTTAGAAACATACATAGCAGGCACAACGGTCAAGGACTACACGGGCTATCAGTACTTCTTACCGAATGCTATCAATGATACATGGATTTGGGATGACCCTGTTATTACTCTATTGTTAGAAAAAGCGGCAATCAAGCTGGGTGAATGTCACTTACTTTGATCTTAAAGACAATTTACCCCAAACAGGTTGGATATTGAAAAAATATTTAGATAAGCCAGAATAAAAGCGACTTTTCAAAAACCTATAATCTTCAAAAACCTTATAGGTTTGAAGAAGAACCCACCCCGTCCTTCTTCGACGGAAGGAATGAAATGCAGCGGCGCATAAATCCCAGAGGGATTACATTTATAGGACATTTCGGCAGGTTCAATGACAGCATTTCGGGTTTTTGCCCCATCCTGTCCTTCCCCGACGGGGAAGGCATACACCCACCCCGTCCTGCGGCGGACACCCCTCAATGAGGGGAATTTTTGAAATGCAGCAGCGATAAATCCCAGAGGGATGGAATGATAATAGAAAAATGCGTTAATAAAAAAATCAAATCCCAAAGGATGACATATTCTATTATTATGCCGCTCCTACGGAGCTTAAATGAAATTATATCCCGTCGGGATGACAGGTTTATAGAATTATGATATTTGTTTTTTTGCCCCATCCCAACCTTCCCCGACGGGGAAGGTATAATAAAATTCTCCACGACGGGGAGAAAACAAGAGGGGCGTGGTTTTGGATACATAATCCACCCCATCAGACTATGTCCGCGACAGCTCAAGAGTGAAATTTTCAAATTTTCTTTATTTGTGATTATTTTTTCTTCGATGCCAAAAATAGTGTGTTTTATTCCATAGCCACAAAGAGAGCAATATCCCGATGCAATCAGCAAGCCAATCTAATATTTCGGCAGAGCGATACGGAATAAAATATTGATGTATTTCATCACTTATACCAAATAAAAACCCGATAATAATAGTGAGAATGTGCCTGCGCGGATGATGATATAATGCAAAATTGATACATAATCCATAAAGTGTATATGCGCCGCAATGAATGATTTTATCTTGCCATTCAAAGCCAAGCTCCAGATGAGGCAGCTGTGGCTGATGCGATAAATAAAACAGTATGCCCGAATAGAGCACCAAAGGAATAAAACGATAATATTGTGTCATATATTATTGGAAAGTCAATACCGAAGGTAAAGCTTTTATTATGTCTGAAGCAGTTAATGATATTTGCCCTTTTATTGTAGCGGCACTGTCACCTGCCATTGCATGAATATATGCGCCGAGCGATGCAGCATACAATGGAGCAATTTTTTGCGCAGCTACACTGCCAATAATACCAGCCAGAACATCGCCGCTGCCGGCGGTTGCCATACCCGGATTACCGTTAATATTGAGAATAGTATTTTTACCATCGGTAATAATTGTTGGTGTGTTTTTTAGCAAGAGTGTGCATTGCATTGCATGTGCAGTTTGTTGTGCTTGTGTAACAAAAGTGTCGGCTATATATTCACGTTTTTGTCCGGTTAATCGTGCATATTCACCCAAATGTGGCGTGAGTATTGTCATAGAAGAAAGAATGTCCGTGTGATGAAGTGCGCATAAAGCATCAGCATCAAGAATTAATGGTTTGTGATGCAATATTGCCAAAATAAGCGAGCGAATCATGGCTAAAGTTTCTGTGTTTTTTCCTAAGCCGGGACCCATGATAATTGCATCAGCTTTGTTCATGGCTTCAAGTAAAGTATGCTGTTCATCGGGGTGAATAGTTCCTTCTTCTGTTGTCATGAGTGTATGAGCAATCACTTCGGGCATAAGCTGAGCGTGCACAGAAGGCGTATAAAGTTCAACCAAGCCGGCTCCGGCGGCAAAAGCGGCATGTGCGCTCAAACAAACGGCACCGCTCATGGCTGTTGATCCACCGATAATCATCACTCTGCCATAATCAAATTTGGAAGTATTTTTACGGCGTGGCGGGAAAAAATCGGCAATATCAGATGGCTCATGACAATGGTAGCGAGCAATGGTTGAGGGTAAAGAAGTGGGCGCACCGATGGATACAGTATCTATTGTACCGCACAATGCAGTGCCTTGATTGATATACATACCCGGTTTGGGCGCAAGCATGGTAATGGTATAATCTGCCTGAAATGCCGAAGGATGGGCTAGCCCCGTTGCGCCATTAAGTCCGGTGGGAATATCAATAGCAATATGCAAGGCTTGGTGTTGACGTGATGGCATATTACCGAAGGAATCCCACATACCGGAAACTTTATCGAGCAAAAAAGTGACTATTCCCCGTAAATTTTCATTGCCCCCAACGCCAATAAGTGCATCAATAATGATATCCGCATCGGTATTCAGAGTTTTGACATCTAACTCATTTACAATATGTGCCATGGGAATACCAAGGCGTTCGCTTATTTTCATATTGGTGAGTGTTTCCGGTGACATTTTCTCTTTATCGCCAATCCATGCAATGCGCACATGGGCATAGTGATGCAGATGTCGTGCAATGGCAAAACCATCGCCACCATTATTTCCCGAACCGCACAGAATAAGCACCGACCGCAATTGCTGAGCATGAGAATGTGTTTCTGCAAGTTGCAGTATTTTTTCCGCAGCCGAGCGTGCTGCATTTTCCATAAGTAAGAGTGCAGGCATGGCATAATCCTGCATTGCCACACTATCGAGTGATGTTTGTTGTTCCGGTAAGAGAATTGATTTCATAGAACTTTTCCACGTTCAATATAAAAAATGAGCGGCTCGTATATCAGCCTTTGACGGGCTGTGACGTAATTTTGTACTGAAATATGTACATAATTTGACTGACGTAATATTACTCCAAGAATTTCTCTTTCTATGGCAAAGACATCACCACAATCGAAAAGCAAAAGCAGTTCAAGACCTACTGAGATGTCCACTATGGATATGGCAGCCGAGGAAGAATTGACCCATATACGTGTAAAAGGAGCGCGCGAACATAATTTGAAAAATGTGTCAGTGGATATTCCGCGTGATGCACTTGTCGTGATTACGGGACTTTCCGGTTCCGGTAAATCGTCGCTTGCTTTCGACACCATCTATGCGGAAGGACAGCGTCGTTATGTGGAATGTTTGTCTCCGTATGCCCGCCAATTTCTTGGCATGATGCGCAAACCGGATATTGATTCTGTGGAGGGGTTATCCCCCGCTATCTCAATTGAGCAAAAATCTGTGGGATCGAATCCGCGCTCTACCGTAGGCACAGTAACGGAAATTTATGATTATCTGCGATTATTGTATGCGCGTGTGGGTGTGCAGCATTGCGTATCATGTCATATCCCCGTACAATCGCAAACACAAGACCAAATACTTGATGCCCTTATGGAAATGCCACATAATACACGCATTATGGTAATGTCACCATTAGTCAAAGGCAGAAAAGGACATTATCGCGAATTATTCGAAACATTGCTCAAACAGGGTTATACGCGGGTGCGCATCAATGGCGAATTAAAAGAAATAGAGCGTGGTATGATGCTGTCCCGTTTTCAAAAACATGATATAGAATTAATTGTTGATAGATTATCAATTCATCCCGATCAGGAAAAACGGCTTTCGGAGTCACTCAACACAGCATTGCGTATGGGAGAAAATGTGGTATCTATTCTTTCAGAAACATCGCCCGATGTATGGAATGAAAAAATATATTCTACACTTAATTCTTGCCCTTCATGCAGCACATCGTATGAACCATTGGCGCCGAATAATTTTTCTTTTAATTCACCATACGGGGCATGCCCGCAGTGCGAAGGAACGGGAGTTATTGTTGATTTTGATGAAAATCTTATTATTCCCAACAGAACATTATCCGTAGAAGATGGCGGCATTGCTATTTTAGGAAAAAAAAGAAAAATGTGGCAATGGGAAAAAGTACTTGCCTTTGCTAAAGAAGCTGATATTTCACTTTCTGTTCCTATTGAAAATATGCCCGCCGATCATTTACAAGCATTATTATGGGGCACAAAAAAGAAAAAAATCACGGTTAAATATGTGACCGCAAGCGGCAAAGAATTAGAATACACCACAAGATTTAATGGAATCTTGGCATTTTATCGTGAACAGTATGATCAGACCGGCTCTTCGGATATTCGTGCAACAATAGAAAAATATATGCACGGTATGGAATGTGATGAATGTGGAGGCGGTCGTTTAAAGCCACAAAATCTTGCTGTGAAAATAGGTGATTATTCCATAAGTGAAACCACAAAAATGGATATTGCCGAAGCCGTAAAATACTTTAAAACCATAGAAAAAAAATTAACATCACGGCAAAAGAAAATTGGGAATTTAATTATTAAAGAAATCACAACTCGGCTTGAATTTTTGGAAAATGTGGGCTTGCATTATTTGCAATTAAACAGAACAGCCCGCACCCTTTCCGGCGGTGAGTCACAGCGGATACGACTAGCCTCGCAAATTGGCTCACAATTAGTTGGCGTGACCTATGTGCTTGATGAACCCTCCATTGGCTTACATCAACATGACAATGATAAATTAATTGATTCGCTGAAAAAATTGCGCGACACAGGTAATACTGTTGTTGTAGTGGAACATGACCGCGAGATGATTGAACAAGCCGATTATATTATTGATATAGGTCCGGGAGCGGGTGTCAATGGCGGTACTATTGTGTATCAGGGTGCGCCTCAAGAATTAACGACAACAAAATCTGTACATAATAGCGTAACAGCCCAATATCTGACAGGCGAAAAAGAGATAGAAATACCCACAGAAAGACGTAAAGGCAATGGGAAAAAGATTACATTATATGGCGCAACGGGCAATAATTTAAAGAATGTGGATATTACCATTCCATTAGGGAAATTGGTGTGTGTGACGGGCATGAGCGGTTCCGGCAAATCATCGCTGATTAATTATACATTATATCCCATGCTTGCTCGCCATTTTCATAATGCGCTGGAAGTGCCATTGCCTCATAAAAAAATTGAGGGTTTGGACCATATTGATAAAGTCATAGAAATTGATCAAAAACCGATAGGTCGCACTCCGCGTTCCAATCCGGCAACATATACGGGCGTATTTACACAAATTCGTGAATTATTTTCCCAATTACCCGAATCCAGAATGCGCGGCTATGAGCAAGGGCGTTTTTCTTTTAATGTGAAGGGCGGACGATGCGAAGAATGCGGCGGCGGCGGCATGAAAACAATAGAGATGAATTATCTGCCGGAAGTTTTGGTCGAATGTGAAATATGTGCCGGTAAACGCTATAATGCCGAAACATTGCAAGTGCATTACAAAGGTAAATCCATAGCCGATGTTCTGGATTTAAGCATAGCCGATGCATTGGAACTTTTTGCAGATAATCCTAAAGTCAATAAAAAGCTGCATGTTCTTGAGAATGTCGGATTGGGTTATATTAAGCTGGGTCAACAAGCTCCCACTCTTTCGGGTGGCGAAGCGCAACGTGTAAAATTAGCCACGGAGTTATCGAAAGTGCAAACAGGCAAAACACTTTATTTGCTTGATGAACCCACCACCGGCTTGCATTTTGAAGATATCCGTTTATTGTTACGTTTGCTGGGCAATTTGGTGGAAAAAGGCAATACTGTTGTGGTGATTGAACATAACCTTGATGTGATTAAGGTTGCCGACTGGATAATTGATATTGGTCCCACAGGCGGAGCCGGAGGAGGTAACATTGTTGCGCAAGGCACTCCCGAACAGATAGCAAAGGCAAAAGAAAGTATAACGGGCAAATATTTGCGCAAAGAACTAAAAAGGTGAGAATACATCATCATAAACAAGAGAATGTTCGACCTGCACTCATGATAGGGCAATGAGATTTCTGCTTTTTCATAAGCCGGAGTGTCATGTATTTCGCCAAAAAATGCGAAGTTTGCAGACGGTGGTGCTTGCAACACACGCACAAGAGCGGATGTGAGCAGCAATAAATATTTATTATAATTGCACTTACGATTCAATTGTCATAAAGCGACGGCAAGGTAATTCTTCATTAAAGTGAGAAAATATTGGAATGATAATACGACTGATAGTACTGATTTTTCCTTTGTGGTTCATGGTAAGCACTTTGGCTCATTCTGCTGAACAGGGCACTCCATTGCTGCGTAACTTCTTTCCCAAAGAATACAAAGCCCATGTGCAAAATTTTGCAGTTGTTCAAGATAAGCGCGGCTTTATGCTTTTTGCCAATACCAATGGAGTACTGAGCTATGATGGCGCGCATTGGCGTATTATTGAAACGAAAAATAACTCCATACCTCGTTCGCTCGCAGTTGGTGCAGATGGGAAAGTCTATGTGGGTACGCGGGGTGATTTCGGTATGCTGATCGCTAATTCAAAAGGTACACTCGAATATAAATCCTTGCTCTCGAATAGTACTTCACACCCAACATTCCTTGATATACACTCAATACTTCCCACAGACAAAGCAGTATATTTCATTGCGGACAATACAGTCTTTCAATGGTCGAACAATCAATTGTCGCATCGTAGTTTCAAGCAAGAGCTGGGAAAATCATTTGCACTCGGCAATAAGATTTATACCAATGTAACCGATTCAGGATTGAAAGTAATTGACAATATGCAATTACGCTCTATTCCCCAGAGCCGTTTTTTCAGCCAGAAAACTGCCATTGTTTCCATGCTTAACTATGACAAAAATCGGATACTTATTGCCACAAAGAATGACGGTTTATTTCTGATGAGTAATGATGCCGAGCCACAAGGATTTGCTGTTGAGCTTAAATCATTTTTTCTTGATAATCGCATATCATCCATGACTCGTTTACCTGATGGCTCTTTTGCCATCGGCACCATGCGCAGCGGCATAGTCCATATTTCATCGCAGGGTCAGCGGCTCGCAATTATTGATCGTAAACATGGCTTATTGCATGAAAATGTGAACGATATTGTTGCGGATAATCAGCAGGGTGTGTGGGTTGCTCTAAATGAAGGGATTTCTCGCATCAATGCGCCTTCGGCTTTTTCTCGCTATGGCGAACCCGAGGGTTTATATGGCGGCGTGAATGATATAGCTCAATGGAACGGAACATATTATGTTGCCACACAAAGAGGAGTATTTCGCAAATCCGGTGCAATGTTTCTTCCCGTCAAAGACAGTGTGGCTTGCACGGCATTACTTACCACCGAGCGCAATGTATTGGCAGCAACAACCGAAGGTATATTCAGCATTAGTGGAAATAATACAATTACCGCCATTGCTTCGGGCTATGGATTATCGCTTGGTTATTCGCAGCGTTATAAAGATATGGCATATTGTGGTCTGCTTGACGGTGTGGCGGTCTTGCGGTTTATTAATGGTACGTGGAAAGAAATTGCCCGCATAGAAGGGGTGCGTGATGAATGTCGCATTGTGCACGAAGATAATCAAGGTAATGTGTGGATAGCAACGTCAATGAAAGGTATTATTCGCTGCAAAGCCGACGATCTTTATGCCGGTATTATGAACAATTATACACGGCTCGGATTGCAACATGGTTTACAATCACTTATCAGCAATACTATTTCTATCATCAACGGTAAAGTGCGGCTGACAACAATCTCGGAGCCGGGAATTAAACGTTTCGATGAAACACAGCAAAAATTTATTGTGGATAAAGAGTTACAGAGCAAAACAAAACAAGGTAAAGACTCTTTACTCTGGCTCAATTCCATAGTGCAAGCCAAAGACGGCTCGGTATGGGCAGCCGAGGGTGATGCAAAAAAAATACGCCGCTACACACTCACCGCACAAGGTTTACAACCCGTATTACCTCAATTTGCTCCTATTTCTGAATATAGTATCACGGCAATTCTCGCAGAAAATCACAATAAGGCGTGGTTTGGTACAGCTGAGGGAATTATAGTATTTGACGGTACGGCGAAAACTATCTCTAATTTGCCATTTTCCTGTTTTATCCGATCAGCATATTATGGCTCGGATTCATTAATGTATGGTGGGGCATATTATTCTACTGACGGTTTGCCATTTTCAATACTTACAAAAAATATCCCGATACCACAATTACCTTATAACAGAAATACCTTAACTTTTGAGTTCAGTGCACCGGCATTTAATTTTGAAGATCGCACATTGTATCGCTATAAACTTGAGGGCTTCGACAATGTCTGGTCATCATGGAGTATAACGACAAAAAAAGAATATACCAATTTACCTGATGGTTCATTTACATTTAAAGTTGAGGCAAAAAATGTCTATGGAACAATCGGAAAAACAGCTGAATTTCCTTTTGTTATAGAAAAGCCATGGTTCAGACAATGGTGGGCATATATTCTTTATTTGTTCGGTTCAGGAAGTGTTGTTGTTATCGTTTTTCGCTGGCGTTTACGCAAAGGTCATAAGGAAAAAGAACGTTTGGAACGTATTATTAATGAACGTACACAGGAAATACAAGTACAAAAAGAGGAAATCGAAAAAAAATCGGGCGAATTAGAAGGTAAAAACGATGAACTTGCAAAAATTAATGGTATTGTTAAATCTATCAACACAGAAATTGATCTTGACAGATTGTTAATATCTATATTAGAGAGAATTTTAATTTTCAAAGGCGTTCATCGTGGCATAGCGTATGTACGTATCGGAGAAACGGAAGAATTTGCTGTGCGTGCATCCATAGGTTGGAATGATGAGGAATTACAAGAAATAGCCACTGTTCCTTTTGGTATTATCAATGAACGTTATATTGAATTATGCGAAGAATTATATGAAGATGTATTTTATTCCGGTGTGCAAGATGATAATGAAACAGCACAGCGCATAGGAAATGCTGCCTCGGCAATAGCAGTCATGACGGTTCCTGTTAATAGAGTGATTGAAGGTATTGTTATATTTGAAGGTAATGCTAAAACACGCGGGTTTGAATCACGTTTGCTTGGTTTATTGCATAATTTGAAAGAACATATCGTTGCTGCATTTATTAAGTCAAAAATTCTATCTGATTTACAAGAGAAGAACGGTATTATTGAAGAATACGCAGATTTAACACGTAAGCAATTATCTTCTATCCAGAGGGATTTGGAAATAGCGGCAAAAATTCAACATGCTATTTTACCCGATTGGAAAGAAACATTCCAAAATCAACCTGTGCAATTTACATTGGCAGCCGAGATGGTCGCCGCAAAAGATGTGGGGGGCGATTTCTATGACTTTTTCCGCATTGATCATCGTCGAGTCGGATTTGTAATTGCAGATGTGTCCGGTAAAGGTATGCCCGCCGCTTTATTTATGGCAGTAAGTCGAACTATGCTTAAAAGTCAAGCATCATTAGGAGGTAAACCCGGAGATGTTATGGCGGTAGTTAATGATTTATTATGTCGTGAAAATGTTTCCACATTATTTGTTACTGTGTTTTATTGTATTCTTGATGAAGAAACAGGAGAAGTCTGGTTTAGCAATGGAGGACATAATTTACCTTATATTATTCGTAAAAATGGCACAGTAGAAATAGTGCAAAAAACACGTGGCATGGGCTTGGCTATTATGGATGAAATGGAATTCGAGACATCAAAATTTACGCTGTATAATGGAGATATGCTTTATCTTTATACAGATGGCGTGACCGAAGCCATGAACAAAAATGATGAATTATATTCAGATGAACGATTAACAGAATTTTTGACAACAATGGATCATTCTGTTTCTGTTGAAGAGCAAATGAAAAATGTTTTTGCTGATGTTAAACGCCATGCTGACGGTGCTGCCCAATCGGATGATATTACAATGTTGTTGTTACGGTATGATGGGCATAATTCCTCTCATATAAATGAGTCTTCATCTACAGCAGAAGTATTGCATAATTTGTCCTTGCGGTTAATCAATAAAAAAACGGAAATTACCCGTATTAACTCTGAAGTTGAAGCATTTTACGATGAATTTTCTGTGCCGATGAAAACTGCTTTTCAGACAGATTTAATTTTGGATGAAATACTCACCAATATTATCACACATGGATATCCTCAAGGAGGCGAACACACTATTGACTTATCACTTAGTGTGGATGATACTGCGCGTTTAGTGACAATTACTGTGAGTGACGGAGGAATGCCGTTTAATCCCACAACAATTGCCGCCGCCGATACCACTTCGGATTTGGAAGAAAGAGCCATAGGAGGACTTGGTATTCATTTCGTCAAACAAATATCGCAAGCAATGGAATATAAATATCATAACAATACAAATATATTGACAATTGTATTGCCATTCCGTGATGAATAATGCTTCAGTGTAGCAAGACTTAATCATCTTTTATGAAATTATATACACTTATTTGATACGGAGACTATAATGCAATTTACTCTATGGGATATATTGGCGCATAGCTATAATCTATTATATCTGACTGCGTTTATTGTTAAGGATATGTTGTGGCTTAGGATTTTATTGTGTCTTGCATCCATAATGGAAGTTGTCTATAGTTACAATGTAGGTACTGATCCGCTTTGGCCTAATATTTTATGGTGTTCGGCGTATGTGGGAGTGAATGCTTATCAGTTTTTTCGCGTAGTACAAGAAAGACAGTCTCTGAATTTATCGGAGGAAGAAAATGTTATGTATGCTGCAATGTTCAGTACTATGAGTAAGGTATTATTTCGACGTTTAATAAATATCGGTGAATGGCGTACATATGATATAGGTGAAAAATTAATCGAAGAAGGGAATACATGCAAAGAGTTGTTATTGTTGACAAGGGGTGCAGCATCTGTAGAGAAAAAAGGGACAGAGATCACTCGATTGCGCAGTTATGCCTTTGTTGGTGAAATGAGTTTTTTGAGCGGCAAGGAAACTACTGCTACCGTCAAAGCATTAACTTCGGTGGTATGCATGGTATGGAAAAAAGATGTTCTTGAAACATTAATCAACAAAGACAATGAATTGCATGTTGCTATTCATACAGTATTTTCTCGTGATTTAACCCAAAAATTATCCGTTCAGTAAAAAAATAGACTATTATTGGGAGAATAGTAAAAAAGTATTGTTACCACATAGTATTATGTCATAAAGTGTATGCAATATATGTGATAATCTCTAAAATATATAACGAACCCCTTGTTGTGCAAGCCCTGCAAACTCTTCAATATTTTGATTTTGCCAAACATCAGAATAGTGAACCAAAAACATTTTTTTCTTTATTTCTTCCGGTAAGGTACGCAATTCATCAAGCGAAGCGTGAACAGGATTGGGTATAAACGATGTGTCATGAAACATCCACTCTGCTAAAGGATTGTACATATCAAGTAAAGAACGGTCGAATTTGGTATCGCCCGAATAAAAGATTTTACCGTCAATCAATAGTCCATAGGTAATAAAAGCATTGCCGGCATTCGTTGCTTGCTCAGGAATATGGTTGGTGCCGAATATCTCGATATGTATATCTCCCACTGTGACATCCATGCGCAAACGCGGCTGATGAGCTGTTATCTTGGGACGCAAAATGGTAAAATAATCCGTAAATGTCAATGTTTTACCTTCTTGGTTAATTTCATTCCATTCCATTCCTCCGCGCAGCGACATATTCCACAAAATTTCTTGATAATCTTCGCTGATAATCATGGAGAGCTTTGGCTTACCGGCAAAAGGCATCGCAACATAGCGATTCCAGAGCGCAAGTTGCTCAATACCGCCTATATGATCGCAATGGCTGTGGGTTGGTAAGATAACACCAATGTCGCCAAGTCCTAATCCGGTTATTGTGGGCAGTGCATCGGGACCTGTGGTGCCGAAATCAACAAGTACGTGATTATCCCCCTTAATAATAAGGAAGTTAGTGTTGTGTAATATACGTGAGAACGCAGACCCCACCCCAATAAAGACTATCTCCAATTCGCCATTGTTTGTTAATTGTAATGGCTGCACCAATGGCTCAATACGCATATCTATTCTCCAAAATTCATTCTAAATTAGAAAGAAAAACCATAGCATACAACAATCTTCATACCGAAATGGAGAAATGATGCTGAATTTGGGCAAATATTTTTTCTTCCTTTCGACTTGGTTTGCGATGTTTTGCAAATATGAAGATGACCGATTTTGTAGAAAAAAGCCGTTCCAATATTCTTGAAACGGCTTGAGAACAGCTTGATCTTTTACAGAATTTTACGGTTTTTTCGATTTTGATTTTTTGGATGTTTCTTGCGCGGGTGGGGTTGCCATTTGAGGTGCCGGCGCAAAATTTCCCGAATTGACCGATGTCGAAGGCGGTGCATTTGTTTTGGTTGCAGGAGCATTAGGGTTTTCCACATTACCGTATGCCATGATTTCTATGGATGGGAAATCAGGGTTTGTTGTTTTCATGCGTACTGTCCCATTAAAATAACCGGTTTTGTCAGGCACTAATGATGCGGTTAATTCTGCTTGTTGTCCGGGTTTTATTGATTTACTTCCATTCCAATTTATTTTCAATCCATTTGTTGTTTCATAATCCGATAAAGTAATTTCTGCGTCTGAATTATTTTTGATCTGTACTTTGGCTTCGGATTTATTGCCTAATGTTGCGCCTGTGAATACAAAATACTGTGAGGGTAGTACTTGTACTGCTCTTATGACATTTGCTTTTAAACTATAGATAACATTTGGTGCTTTAGGGTCATTAGAAGTAATCGTGATTACTTTTGTCAAATCACCGCTGCTTGCTCCCACATTGAGACTGACCTTAACCGTTGCTGTGTCACCCGGTTTAATTTTATCTTTATCAATCGGGGCTGTTGTACAACCGCAACCCGGTTTTACACCTGTGACATGTAATTCTTCATTGCCAAGATTAACAATTTTAATTGCTGTTTCCAATGGTGAGGTCTTGGCACTTATATTGCCCCAATTATATGTTGTGCCACCGACAATTTCTAATTTCGGTTGAGCTATTGCTGCTGCTGTTGCGCATAAACCAAAAGCGGCAACGGACATCAAAAAACGTTTCATAAAAAAACTCCTGTTACTAAAAAAATAAATGAAAAATAAATTATTGAATAAATAATCGTTGTATAATTTGCTCGCCTTGTTGTGTGGTCAATGACAGCAGATATAAGCCGCCATGAATATCATCGAGAGCCAGCCGTACAATTTGCTCGCCGGATGATTGTTCCGACCACGGTAAAAGTTCTTTGACAAATTGTCCTTCTGCCGTATAGAGTGCAATCCGGCATTGCCGAGACTGCACAAGCACATAACGACATTGCGCTGAACCATGTGCCGGATTGGGATAGACAGCACTTTGCGTTATGGCTCCTGCATCGGACGAACAAATATCAAACACAGTGGTTTTACCACGAAATGCACCGCAGGCATCTTCACGCTGAATATGCTTGCAGGTAATATCTGTGTGGACTTGTAATTCATTTTTTATTGGAAGAATATACCGCTCAGGTAATGATGCGAATAATAATTGATTCGGGATATACCATAATGTGACAATATCATTTGTTTGTGGCAATACTACACGAATCGGCACAAGTTGATTGAGTAATGGTAATGTTGAACCGATACTTTTGGTGTCTTCGGAAATTTGATTGACCGAAATAGTAGGAATCAGTCCGTCCGCTAATAATGTGCTCTTATTCACAATATGCGAAAATGATTGCTCAAGTCCATTGGGTGAGCTATACGTAATCAACACAGGATGAAGAAATACTGTGGTATCTGATAATGAAGTATGTATAGATGTGCTGCGACGGCTATTGTTGCTTATATATATTTCTGTAATGAGTAATTGCGATCTGTCTCTTTCTTGAATACGTGTTTTCAAAGTATTATTTTCAACCGTTATGCCTATTTTTTGCAATTCATCAGGTTGCAATACCAAAGCATTCATAGCAATAATAGACTGATGTTCTGTGGAAGTAACAGATTGGATATGGGGTAATTGTTCCGTCACTATGTTGTCTGCATTCGATGGACTGTTCGTTTCGGCTTTTTTCGATATAGTAATTGAATGATTCTCAGAATTATCAGTGGTCGTTTTGGACGATTGTTCTTGTAGCTTTTGCGTAATATTTGACTGTGGCAATGATATGTTCGGAGATTGTTGCCCATTATCCATCACGAATATTAATCCGCCCAATGCGAGCACTGCTGCCGTAGAGATAAGTATTGTACGCAATGAATTTCCGACAAACGATTGATGTGATTGTGGGGCACGGTTGTGAACAATAGTTTCCACTTCCGTTCCGGAAATCAATTCCTGCGAAGAGCGCGCCGAGCGCAATATGTCAAATCGAAGTTGTTTCATTGCTTAATGTTTATGAGAATACTCATCGGATAATAGAACATATAATGATTTTTTTGCTCGGTAAATACGCACTTTGACGGCTGCGACGGTTGAACGCTGTATGGTTGCGGTTTCTTTGAGCGAATAGCCCATTATTTCCGTCAAAATTATTGCTTCCTGTTGCATATCCGGTAAAGTACCTATTGCTTTGTAAAGTAATGATGCTTCCATACTGTGTTCCGGCGATATACCCGTATCGAAAATGGTGTCGAGTTCTTCTGTTGTTATATGAATTTCCCGATTTTTTTTCTTTTGATTCTCATAAAATAAGCGACGTGCCGTTGTCATTGCATAACTTTTAAATGCTTGCTTATGTCGTACTGCATCGAAATGTTCAAAACATCGCGCCACGGTTTCCGCCATTAACTCTTTTGCATCTTCCCGATTACGAGTCAGAAACAGTATGAATCGCTCTATATCACCTTTAACAGGTGACAGGCATTCCATAAAAAGTTGTTGTGTCTGCACAACATCATGTGTATGTGTCCTATGAAACGATTGCACAAAATAGAAGAGGAACAAGTCACTAAAAAGTAACACACTATCATGCGAAAATCGTAAAAAAGTTAATGAACATACTCATACAAAGAAAATATAGGAGTGTGTAATCGTTTGCCAAATGTTTATAATGATGCTTATATATGCGTAGAATCAAAAAGTTTACGTATTTTTCACCATTGATACTTGCCACGTTACTTACGAGGTTACTTTATGAACAAGTTGGTACTTTATTTCTTTGCGGTATGCGTTCTATTGTTCTCTATGCCGCTTTATGCACAAAAAGAAGGAACGCATTGGTTCTTTGGTGAGGGACAAGGGCTTTCTTTTGCTTCGGGTGCGCCTGTTGCTTTGCCTAAATTGGCATTAACGGCAGAGGAGGCAGCGGTTTCTATGTCCCATCCTTTGACAGGTGAGTTTTTATTTTACTTTGAAGGCAAAACGGTATGGAGCGCACGCAGCAATGCCGTAATGAAAAACGGCACGGGCATGCAAAGTGGTAAATCTTCTTCTATGGGTGGTTTAGCTGTACCATTTATGTCTAATCCCAATAAGTTCTTTCTGTTTACCGTACCATGCCTTACCGGAGATCCTCTCTTACGTACCGATGGTATGTTTATGAATATTATTGATATGACCCAAGATGGCGGCAAAGGGGAAGTTGTCGTCAAGAATCAATTATTACATGCTTTTTCTGCGGAAAAAATTACCGGCACTTTAACCTGTGATGGCAAAGGATATTGGATAATCATTCATGATCGCGAGCAAAATGCCTTTTATGCGTATAAAATTTACAATGATGTATTAGACCCTGAACCGGTTGTGAGTTTTGTTGGACAACCACCGGGTAATGGGCATCAAAAAATTACCTATATTCTCGGCCACATGAAAATGAGTCCCGACGGTTCAAAAATTATTATGTCCGACGGTGATCGTGGTGCAGAATTATTCCGTTTTAATCGGAAAACAGGTCAGGTGACTGACCCTATTTCTTTGCCAACACCTAATGCTCCTGCTAATCCCACACCATACCCTGTTATGTATGGGATGTCTTTTTCTCCCAATAGTAAGGTATTGTATATTTTCGGCGAAAGCACTCGTTCAAAAATTTATCGCTTATATCAATATGATGTGAGTGTGCATCGCCGTGAATATATTATTGCTTCTCAATATACGACTGCGGATATTGCCCAGGGTGACCTTAATTTGAGCGGTTTATCACTTGCACCCGATCAAAAAATTTATTTCCATACCACAACAGGAGTTGACAGGCGTTATTTGCATTGCATTTCCGAACCGGACAAAAAAGGTGCGGCTTGCAATATCCGCTATAATCTTTTGCAATTATCCAATTACAATTGTGTTGGGGTGCCTAATTTTACTGATTATCTTTTTGCAAACACTACCTTGTCAATGACTTGCAATAAGCCATCTCCTAAATTTACCTTCTTCCCCGATACTATTTGCAAAGGCGAAACCATTCGTATTTTTGATGCAACATTTAATGCCACTGATTGGTCATGGTATTTTCCTAAAGGGAATCCCGAACGTTTTTATGAAAAAGTTCCGCCTCCTATTCGTTATATGGAAGCAGGGGTGCATGAGATACGTCTTACCGCATATAATAGCAATGGCGACAGTGTCTATAAAGATACCGTTGTGGTCTTGGATGCCCCTTTAGCAGATGCCGGTCGTGATATTCTGACATGTGATAGTGTGGCAATTATTGGAACACCACCGCAAGCAGGGCTTACATATTCTTGGACTCCCGTGCAGGGACTAAGTAATCCTAAAGATGCTATGCCGCGTGTGCGCGTCGGCTCCGCTGTGCAGCGATATATTGTGAGTGTAAAAAATTCGCGCGGCTGTCTAAGTTATGATACAGTATTTGTTGGTCCTTTACAAGGATCGCTTCCTGACAGTAAACTTACTTTATGTGTCGGCGATACGACATCTTTGAGAATCAATGCAACGGGCACGGTGCTGTGGTCACCGGTAAAAGGATTGAGCAGCCCCACATCATTCAATCCACTCATATTTCCCAATGAAACAACACGTTATACTGTTATTGTTACGAATGGTTTGTGCAAGGATACAGCAATTGTACAGGTCACGGTCAACTCTCTTCCTGTGGCTGATGCCGGACCCGACCGTTCTGTGTGCGGTAATAGTACGTTCATAGGTACAACAGGAATTCCAAACCATATATATGCATGGTCACCCAAACAAGGGCTTGATGATTCCACATTAGCGAGACCGCTGGTGACGACCACCGTACCCATGACATATATACTCACAGTCAAAAGCCCCGAAGGATGCATTGACAAAGATACCGTGAATATTACGGTAAAAGGGGTGACAGCCAAAGTCTCAGCAGATACTATCATCTGCAAAGGCGGCATTGCGCAATTATATGCAAGTGGTGGTGAACAGTACGATTGGTCACCGTCGCACTCTTTGTCTTCCGATTTTGATCCCAAGCCGACAGCATTTCCCGACACAACCACAACATACCGCGTTATTGTGATAAGCGGATTTTGTCGCGACACCGCATATACGACTGTAAGAGTACAATCTCCGCCAAAGGCAGATGCCGGAAAAGACATTTACCTTTGTGGCAATGAGGGCATCATAGGAACGCCGGGAAGTAATAGTGTACGCTATCAATGGCAACCGATTACCGGATTAAGCAACCCGACAATAGCTATGCCCTCTGTTTCTGTGCAGACCACCACAACATATATTCTTACAGTTACCGACAGTCTTGGTTGTTATGCTGTGGATAGTGTACTCGTTGATATTGGTACTTTGAAAATCAGCGTTTCAAATGACACAACAGTATGTATCGGCGGCAGTGCACGCTTGACCGCCTCGGGAGCTTTGACATATCAATGGTCTCCGAGTGCGGGATTGGATAATCTGCAATCAGCCACTCCACAAGCCACTCCCACACAGACCACACAATACAGAGTGATTGCTCAAAGTGGAAATTGTATTGACACGGGCTATGTGACGGTAAATGTTATTCCTTTACCAGTTGCTGATGCCGGAAATGATAGACAAGTGTGTGAAGGTATGTCTGTGCAACTTGGCAGCGCACCACAAAGTGATTATACATATCAATGGAAAAATGTGGCAGGAACAATGCTTGGCACACAATCATTTTTGAATGTGGACAAAGCACAGAGCGATACATATATTGTTACGGCTTTCAATCGGTTGGGGTGCGATGACTCTGATACCGTTGAGGTTATAGCCATACCATATCCTGATATTACGGTGTCCGACGATATCAGTATCTGTCCCGGTGATAGCGTTTTACTATCTGCCTCGGGTGCAAAAAATTATAGATGGCAATGGGATGACAATCAACAAGTTCAGGGAGAAAAGCTATGGGTAAAACCTCAGAAAAATACGATATACACAGTGATTGGAGCGAATGAACTTTCGTGTAGCGACACAGCGTCCGTAAATGTAACTATTAAAACAGGAGGACAAAGAACCATAGCATTAAACACCACGGCTTCACAGGACAGCACATATACCATTGGTAGTACTATTCCATTGCGCATTACTGTACCGACAGGATTAGATGGATTTACATTCCGCGTACGAAGCGAACAAGAAACCTTTGTGGCTTCATCTGCAATTACCCACACATTGGGCAATACATGGAATATTACCGCACAGAATAGCGGGCAGGGTATATTCACTCTCATCGGTAAAGGAACAGACACACTTGGTGGAACTATAGACATCGCTTACGCCATGTATTTACCGCGAAATTGGTCAGACACAAAAACATTTACACTTTCTTTGGAAAATGCTTCCTCGCCCACGGGGTGTATTGGCTTTGAGGGGGCAGCAGAAACATTTATTCGATTATCCAAATATTGTGCAAGTGATTTGCGCGGAGTGCAATCCGTTGGTACATTTTCATTATCAACTGACGGTAAATCCGGTGTTATTCATTCCGGCTTTGGAGGAAATATGACATTAGCCATCTATGATATGGCGGGTAATGTCGTTTGGTCAAAAAAAGAATATTATCCACATTCCACTGAAATACATATTGATATACCACCTTTGTCCGGCGGCATATATATTGCGCGAATAATAAATGGTATGTTTAAAAGAGATGCTATATTTACTGTCGGATGGTAATATCATAGAATTTTCTGTCAATGATTATTCTCCTTTTACGTTTGCAGGTGTAATCAAAGTTATGTGGTTTTGGAGTGATGACAAATTTTGGCATTAAGGCGATAGATGCTGTTAATGAGTGACAAACATAGTGATTATACCAACTTTAAAAAAGAAAGACAATTTTTGCCAACGCATGGACAGACTAACAGAATTAAAAAAGTAACTTTGAAGAGAAAAAATGAATATGACATATTTCGACAAAATAAGAGAATTAACTAAAATAGTTCCAGCAGTATTGGTGGATTTTGATCTCACGATAGATGTTGCGAGAATACCAATTTCTCACAGTACCCAAAAATCATGAAAAAGCAAATTGTGCTCGATTAAAATACTTCGTAACAATAGAATTAAATTTCATAATTAAATATTCAAGTTCTTTGGTTGTTCGCTTAAAAGTCTGTTGAAATTTATTAAAAAGAGATGTTTTTTCTCGTTCACTCTCCGACATATTTAAACCATTTCCTAAAGCAGTTTGAATAGCATAACTCAGGGAACTTACGACAACAGATTTGAGTAGGCAGTCTTTTGTTGGAATCTTTTCTGTATATTTTTCCCAATGTAATCGTGATTTTAGGTCTTTAAATCATTCTTCTATCCAAAAACGAGTAGCATATTTATTGACTGTTTTTTGCACTTTGCGCATTGTTACTCACCGAATACCACGTTGAGGATTGTCCGTCTCGAGTTTCCGTTCCTACGGCTAAGTGCATATTTTCTATTTTGTTTTTTTGACCTAAATATTCTAATTTATAGTAACCATCATCAAATAAACTTAATTGTATAAATTCTTTACCGTTTGCCGGTTTTACCTTGAGTGAATCATTTATTCTAACAATAAAATCTATATCTAACTCATCGCATATATTGAACATAGATTCACTCGAGAAACCGCAGTCAGCTACAATTTCAAAAGTATAAACTTTAGGTAAAATTGCTTTTAAATCGGACAATGTTTTACGTACTTTATCCCAATAATTATATGATTGATTAACATGTTCCCAACCTTTGACTAACAAAGGTATTGCCCGTCCTTGATAGTTAAGACTAACTACTAAAAGCCACAAGTCCGATATTGCAAACACAATATGTGGCTCTGGTTTTCCACTTAACTAAGATTACTGACAAATATCCAAATCAAAAAAATCCCATTAAGCTATTCTCAACTTAGAATTATTATTCTTCATTATCAATCTTTTCATTGACGTGGTTGCTTCATATAGTGAGTGTCGTACTATACTTTTTTTATCATGGACAGAGTAAACCACCCGAGCACAACAATAACAACCGATAATATTACCCAAAGCCAAATCTTGTTTTCAAAAAGCGGGGACATCGGCTCATCAGTGTTTTGTATCCGGCTTTGTTCTTCGCCCAAGCGCAACTCCGTAAGATTTGCGGGTATTTTATCGGAAAAATACTCTATATCATATTGTGGTTTTACTGAATTATTATTTCCATAAACCAAAAAATATGTCGCTTTTTCAGAAAAACGGAACACCAATTCATGAATATATCCCTTAGCTTGTATGCCCGTAACTGTTAATGGTGCATTGTCTTGATTATCAACAATAATTCTTATATTTTGTATATTCGTGCTGTTAAATGTAAATTCATTCTTCTCGAAAGAGCTTAATGTGCCCGAGGTGAGATACGAAAAGACATATTCCCATCCATGAGCAGTTTTTATGCTGTCCGACAGATATTGTACAGTAGCATGTCTATAATAATCAATCGTATCTTGAATTATAACATTCAGATTCCAAATAGGCACAACTGTGGATAATCGGATATCAATTACTGATTGTTTGGTTTTTTTTTGTATCGTTGAATTCATGTGTGTCGGAGTATATATTTTACTTTTACCTTCCGTACTTTCTTCTCGGATTATGCCTGCTTTCATTAGATTTGGTTTTTCATTGCTCTTAACAAAAAGACGAAAATAACGATATTGTGCATTGGGAAATGTCAATGTCGTAAATTCATAGTCTGTTAACGTGTTTTTTATGGATACAATCCTATAGTCATCCAAGACAGAAAACCACTGATTCTGATTATTGCTTCCTTCAAGATATACTCGCCAATCAAAATTTTCCTGCTCAAATGTTAATACTATTTTATTAACACTTACATTGGGTTCAAGTTCAAAAGTGTAATAATACCCTTTATCATTGTGCGACTCATTAAATATCTTGAAGTCAACATTATGTGTCTTAACTTTTTTTGCTGCTAAACGCAACACATAAGGAACTTCGATGGTGTCTTGTTGTGGAGTGTAGCCGATAATTCTTATATCATTCATAGACTGTGATATTTTTCCGAATATATCATCAGGTAAGAGTAATGAATGCCATTGATTACGTATATCGTACAATTCACGCCGATAGCGATATTCATCGTTTTGCCCGAATAATGTATCGCATGAAAAAAGCAGCAAAGCTATAAGCAGACTAACCGTTGTCTTCAACTGATGTTTTTTCATCTGATATTAAGAGAGTGTATTTGTTATATAAAAATGAAATTATTAAGAGAAGCACTCCTAAGCACACAAAAACTATTGTTTTGGCAATCGTTGTTAAATGAGCAATATCATAAATGAACAGTTTTACAAGCGTCCCCGCAAATAAGACCATTGCTCCGATGCGTATATGTTTCTGTTTTTTTGCTATACCCAATACAATCATGGAAAGTGAATATATACCCCAAAGAATACTAAGCCCAAGCTTGTAAGATTCCATAGAAGACAATATGTCCATCCAATGAATTAACTCGCTGCTTATTATCCACAATACAGCAATGTGTAAAACGAAATCGAAGACCATACGTAAGACTTTGTCGGAATATTCTTGTCGGGAATTTTTGTATCCCATTGCCAAGAGAAGTCCTACAAAAACCAAAGAAATATATCGCACAATAATGTAAAATATGTTGCCGCTATGATGATAAAGCTCGCCATTTTGCCCCAGATAACTTTCACGCAATTCGCTTATTGCATACAATCCCGCTGTTAAGAACAATAATTTACCTATCACACCCAACACAAAATTGAGTGTTCCGACATATCTGTTTCGTAGTTTTTTTATATTCAGCAATGTCATCATCGCAATAAAAAACATAGTGTAATTCACAAGAACTATTGTTTTATATTCTATGAGATCATTATTGTAAATGTGCTCGGAATACTGTCCGGAAGTTGCTGTCCTCATTGTCAAAGAATCGCTATATACTTGATTAAAGTAATGATCAATTTCAAAAAAGAACGAACAATATATGGCTATCAACAGTATAGCAGGAATGCCTATTGACAAAATTTTGTGCCGTAGCTTTTGTGCTGAAAATGGCGTAGCAGACATCGTGACAGCATTAATTTTTGTTAGAAAACCGAATGCAATGACAAACAGTAATGAAGTAAGAAAATGTATATTGATAAGGGGAATAAGTCTTGTATCCGCTGTTATAATGCTATATCCGTAATGCTCCCATTCTTGGATTAAACTGAAAAAAGAAAGCATCATTAAAGGATAGGAGAACTTTTCATAGAAGGATATATTTTTTGTTCTGCCAAGCCAAAACAGCAATGTGGCTTCGCCCGCCCACAACAAAGTCACCCAATTACCATCTAATTGAACAGGTGCCGTTAATGTTAAAAAGACAAGCACCAAACCCGATATAAGATAAAACAGCGCTTTATCGGCAAGTTTGTTACGAAACACTACAATGCTCACAATGCTATGAATAATGGCATTCAAAACCGTAAACAGCCCAAGATAATATGTGCCTATAGGATGATTGTCGAGTATTGAATAACCAACACCATACATTATAAATGAATTTATCAGTATCAGGGCAATGTCTTTGTATTCAAATTGTTCTTTCTTTATTAGCTTGTATGACAAGAATGTTGCATAGAAAATTGAAAAGAAAATAAAAAGGAATGTTAATCCCAGGAAAAAATCCTCATTAGTTCTAAAGATCTCATAGGTTCGATACGAAGCATTATACCATGTAAGGAATATAATCCATGTTATTCCGAACGCTGAATAATTAAGCGATCGCCAATATTTTTTGAATGCAGTGAATAATATGCCGGTATTGATAATTGATATATAGGTAAATAGAATATCCGCTCTTCCTGAATCTTGGCTCAACAAAAACGGCACAGCATAGGCACCGACTAATCCGATATGCGCAACAATATGTTTATTATAAATTATGGCGGCTGTGACGGTAAAAATCGTAAACATCACCATAAGTGCAAAGGTCAATATCTGTGGGATTAAGTCATAATAGCTATAAGCGGCAAAAGTAATAAAATACATCGTTGCCATTGCGCCGCTTAATAAGACCGCGCTGTAATTTTCATACTTTTGTTTGAGTTTTATGGCAAAACCAAGCAATCCTAATCCTGCTGCATAGCCCAATATTATTCTTGTTAAAGGGCTGATAAGTTCATGATCAATGGCATACTTTGCTCCTATTGCAATGCCAATCACTGTTATGATAATACCAATTTTATTGATAATATTTTCACCGATGAGTTTTTCTATATCAATACCTAAATCTACTGTCGGTGCTTTCTGCATCGGCGGGGGTGTTTTGATTGTGGGGAATATAATCGGAGGTGATATATCAACGTGTTTTTCATGGTTTTCATTGTGCTGCTCGGATACCGTTTCTGCATTGATGTTTTCTTCCTCAGCACTGTTTTGCACAATATCGGGAGTGGATTCCACACTTTGAAGATGACTAATTTCATCACGCAACTGTTGCAATTCATCGGAAAACGCTTCATGTTGTTTTTGAAGACTTTCCACTTTAGCCGCAAGGCGATGCAATTCACTGTTTTTTTCTGTCACCACACACCATTCCTTTACTTGAATGAATATTTGTCGGAAATAATGATTATATTTTTTATTTATTCTCCATATCTATACCTATGCCTCGTTCCCTGAAGGAACGAATAAATTGCCATATTGTATTATTTGTCGGCGGTTTTTTCCATGGTTGGGCTTGCAAATCCAAATTATAGATATCTTTTCCGCCTGAATCAAGAAAAATTCCATAGGATTGAATATCATCACGAAATGTGTAAAATGGTGTATAGCCGCTTATAGCACCAAATGGAGGTGTATCGCTCCATGTATCTTTTGCATTTGGCGCACCGCTGATTAATGCCGTATAAGTATCATTGCCCGCATTGTCCCAAAATAGAGCAAGACTTCCCAAATCGGCAGCACCTCCGCAATGTGTTTTGAAGAGATACTTGTCATTGCCCTCGCCATCTATAGATATGCCGATGCTGCCATCGCGAGCATGACCCAAGTATTGATTGACAGCTTCTTTATAGCCCTCGGTATAACTATCATCGCCAAGCAAGTCCACTTTACAACCAATGGCAAAATGCGCAGCCGCACCAATCGAATATTTACCGCTTCTGTACATATCATTGCCCTCGCGGTCTTCGCATATACCCAAACCCCACCAATAACCACAACCCTGTGCCCATACCTGAGCAGAATAATAATCATTGCCTTTGCCATCGCATAATATACCCACTCCGCCTGCCAAGCTATGACCATCGCCCAAGTCAGCACGGCGACCAAATCCGCAACCCTGTGCCATAGCAACAGACTGATCAAGATAAATAGGCGTAGGATTACCGTCATCACGAGCCACATAGCGATCATTACCCGTCGCATCAACCAAGATACCCGTGCCAAGCGTTGATCCCATGCCCTGCGATTGATCCGCACATATATATTCATCATTACCACCTAAGTCCGCAAGAATGCCTGCGCCTATATGGGCTGCGCCTTGCCCCCACGATTTATCTACCGTATAAGCATCGCCACCTGCATAGTCCATGATAAGACCCGTGCCATACCATGCACATCCAAGTCCCGATTCCTTCACTCGATAGCGATCATTGCCCCGCATATCAAAAAGCATAGCCACACCGAAAAGACCACATCCCAATGACAATGTGGTGTCTGTGTCATATATATCGTCGCCAGCCACATCAATAAGAACAGATATGGGTTCACGCAAAGGTGACGTTACTGCCTGACGACCTTTATACATATCATTTCCACCAAAATCAATACTTAAAAAGCATGATGTTGTGACTGTGTCTGCACCTGTTCCAAGCAAACGCACCATACCCAAATCGGTCATAAATGTTATGCCTTTCAAAGAAGTGCGCTCCGTATAATTTGAATCTGCTGTACGAAATTCTCCTAAAGCAAGATGTATATGGGTGGCGAGTAAAGCAGAAGCAAAAGCAAGGTACTTTCTGTCGGCACTTTTGAGGGTTTGTAAACTGCCTTTATTCAATGTGGCAAGTTGCCCTAAGCGATCATCAGCCCAAGGTGCGGCTGCAAAACGATACCATTCATCACGTGATGAAGCAGCCGTAAGTCCCGATAATTCCTCAAATTCCTTTTTCGGAAATGCGGCTTCAACCCATGGCTTGCTTTCCATGATGCCGATAAGAATACGAGCAAGTAATTTCTGATAATGCGCCGGATATTCACGAACATTATCGCCTGTGGATGAACTGTGAAGTTGTTGCAGCACTACCCGAAGTGCTTCGGCAGACGTGGCACTGTCCGCAAGCGAAGAATAACCCCACGATGTTGGCGGAGGCATGGACAACATACGCCCGGCTGAAATATCCGCGCAACCGTATGCTGTGCGAATTAATGCTGCCGGATCATGAATATTGTCCAACAGATTTTTTGTCACCGTACCCGAATAGCGCGGTATGGTGCGAGCATTGCGAAACAATGTCCACACATTACGCAACACGAACTCATCGGGTCCATAGCCGCGCATTTCATCTTCGGTAAATCCAAAAGGTTTGGCAAAACCGGCTTTCTGTTCAATATGTCGCCACAATGAATCCGAAATGGATAAGTGTTCGCGAGATAATTGACCAAATGCACTCATACTTGTAACCAAAGTCACAATAACCACATAAACACTACGGCGCATCATCATCGTTTTTTATTCTTCTTTGGCTACTTGTTCAACTTTTTTAAGGATACGGGCAATAAGTTCTTTTTCCAAAACACCATTCGAGTTCCAAAATTGTACGGCTTTCGTCACATGTCCCTCATAACCGCTCAAATCAGCAGTTAATTTCATATCGGTGGTATTGTCGGCATTCTCTTTCAAAATAATTTTATACTGTACTCTGCCCGTGAGCCATGCTCCGCCGCGCACCGTTGGTGTCACTCCATAACGTTCAAGAACATCATAGGTCGTGTCTTCGCCCGAAGTAAACACATAGTATTCTGTGCGTATATTACCTTTATAAAGATTTTCTGCGTTCTCATTACTTTTCTTTTCACTTTCAATTTGAATATTCAATTCCCCAAGCAATTTATGGATGGCTTTCCAGACCGTAGGGAAATCATGGGAAATTTTTTCGGTAAAAATTTGTTGTTGTAATTGATCGCGTTGTGCCAAAGCACTGTTATTTGAGGTGAAGAACAACAACGCTGCGAAAACAAAAAGCGCGTATTTCATACAAAATGCTCCTGTAAGTATAGATAAAAATGTGAAACAATGCCTCAATTTACAACAATATCTGAAATTGTACTATGTTATTGTGTCAATCGTCACGTGATTTGTGCAATTTTTTTTATCATTCTTCAAGGACAATCCATGTCATCACTTTCCATAGTCGGTATCTCTGGCAGTTTGCGTTCCGGTTCTTTTAACACTTCTTTATTGCGCTATGTCAGCACTATTCTGCCCGAAAATGTCCAATATACCGAGCTTTCGATAGCCGATATACCATTATATAATGCAGATATACAAGCCGAGGGCTACCCCGAAGCTGTGGCTGCTTTTCGCGATGGCATTGCCGCTGCCGACGGTATTCTCATTGTCTCGCCCGAATATAACTATACCATTCCCGGTTCACTCAAAAATGCCATTGATTGGGCATCTCGCCCGCCGGCACCATCATTTTCCGGCAAACCCGTTGGTTTACTCAGTGCATCCACCGGAATATTCGGAGGTGTGCGCGGACAAGCACAATTACGCTATATTATGTTCGCTGTTAATGCTATTGTCATGAACAGACCCGAAATATATGTGGCAAGCGCTGCACAAAAATTTGATGCCGATGGAATACTCACTGATCAAACAACCAAAGATCTACTCGCTAAATATGTGGACAGTTTTATGGACTGGGTGAATCGTATTGGACGGAAATAATCATGACCGAAGAACAATATCGTGCTTTATATATGAAAATTCATGATGAGGCATGCAGCAAAGGGGAAACATATTACAAAGATCCCAAAACGGGTTATATAGTCTTCACACAATTACATTTGCGTAATCGTGGATATTGTTGCAAATCGGGTTGCCGTCATTGTGCATACGGTTATAAAAAACAACAACCATAACACATAGCCGGATATCCTCCATCCTTTTGTCACGAAATATAGTTTCGTGACATTTTTTTTGTCCGTTTGTGAAGGAAAATGCAGCACAATCAAAAGCAAGACCCGCCCCATATACCATGAACATATCCAATCATTTTTAAACGACAATATTGCCTATTGTAGAGAGAAATAAGTCATGATGAAAAAACAGAGTGGAAAATAATTATTGTACTATTGCTCACTGATATAATTATCAAAAGAAGAATCATTGGCTCCACATTGCCATCCTAAAACAGGTTTGGTGACTTTATGACTGGTATCATGAAATGGTGCTGTATATGTGCCCCAATTAAAAGATAAAGGGCTTGGCTCGGTTTGGGAAAAAAGATTAACCGAAAAAACAAGGCATAGCATACCCATAAAAAGAAGATTTTTCATTGTATATTCCTCTCTTAATGATTGATAATAATTAAACGGTCAATCAATGTTGTACCATCGCTAAGGCGAAGAATATATGTACCCGAAGGAAAATCAGAAATATTACAATGAAGAGTATGAGAGCCGGAAGATAAATCTCCGTCAAAAAGTACTTTTACTTCCTTGCCTGTTTGTGAAAATAAATGTAAAGTATAATGATGAGGTGATGCAATATATAATGGTATTGCTAATTGTGTTGTACTTGGTATAGGATATGGTTCAGATATATATGTTTTATCTTCAAGAGATGTAGTAATATTTTGTCCTTTTAGTATTACAAGCGCATTACCCGTCGAATTATTTTGGTATAAACAAGCTATATCTGCAATTCCGTCACCTGATATATCATTGACAGAGAAACCATGTGTCATTCTTCCTCGCGGTAGTATTGACTCTGTTTGAAATATAGACTTAATTACTGGAAAACCATTATTATCTATTGATAGTATTTTTATAGTCCAGTCACCATCTTGACGAATAATATCTTCTTGTTTATCACCATCAACACTATGCTTTAGGACAGAGCCAAGAAGTAAAAATGAACTTATTTTTTCATTCGACGGAACAATTTTATCATTAGTAAGATCAAAAAATGTTGCATACGAATCATATTTTTTATCTTTATCGGGCATGGTATTCATCGAAGCATAATAGAGTATTTTCGGATAATGCTCTGTATTGTAAAGCAAACGTTGATTATTAAATGGTCTCCATTGTAAATCATCTTGCGTATTCATATCGGGAATATAGTCCATCCATTTCGGGTCTCTATATTCATCTATTTGTGTTGCCGTCACGGATGCACTGTCTTCGCTAATGGTGGTAAATTCTAAAGAATATAAACGTATGACGGACTTCTCGGAAACCCACACACGTTGATATAAGCCATCTACCCATCCTCGGCAATAGGTGAGCAAGCGCCATTGTCCCTGCTTGTTTTTATATATCGCTTTGGCTATTTCTTCGGATTTCTCATCTTGTAATATATTTTTACTGACAAGACTATATTTCTTAAAATTTTTGAGTGTAGGGTTACTGAACACAAAATGAGCAATATAGGGATTGGGCATTTGTCCTGAACCATACAAAAAGAAATCATCTCTTGCATCATCATTGAATGCATCAATCATGGCAATATTACCATCAACTTTATATTGGATAGTTGTATCGGGTTCATCATTTTTCGTTCCGAGGTAAAATTTTGTACCTTCAAAAAAATCTCTTTGCCCATCACCATTGATGTCGGGCGTTAAAGAAGGACAAAAACCAAAGGGCCATGTGAATTGATTGAGTGTATCTGCAATATCACGATTATACCACGTTTCCATTCTGTCGGTTTTGTCGTCCCATGAGCGTTTTCTGACAACCATAGCATTGGGCGCAAGTCCATTACGGAAATTAGGCAGATAGCAGAATTTGTCGAAGACACCTCTGAAAGGATTGGATGTATTGACCCTCCAAACTTCAAGTTGAACGGGTTCTTGCGCTGTTGCAATGACACAGCAAAGCACAAAGGAAAGGATGAGTGTGATTTTCATGGAGATTCGATTCACAAAGTACAAAAACGTTGATTCAAAAATATGGCATTACAGATAATATCATTACATCCCTGCGGGATTATATCAGAAACTTCCGCCGCTATTCTTTTTTGCTTTTGTTCCACGCATTCGAATATCTGTCTGTGGCTGCTCTTGTGCTCTTAGTCCTTGCTCTTCATCTTTGGTTCGCTTATTCTGTTCTTTTGCTTTCTTGTTTTCTTCTTTCATTCGCTTGTTCTGTTCTTTTGCTCGATTTTCAACTTCTTTGAGGTGGTTTTCTGCTTCTATGGGTGAAAAAGACACTTCTGGATGCTGCACTTGAACTTCTGGATGCTACACTTGAACTTCTGGATGCTGCACTTGAACTTCTGGATGCTGCACTTGAACTTCTGGATGCTGCACTTGAACTTCTGG
>Ga0209570_1000567_pt1 | contig 37624 bp, 30 predicted proteins | sample EBPBio172007_DNA_FD_185861 | JGI IMG/M metagenome (GOLD analysis project Ga0209570, IMG submission 185861) | Wastewater treatment Type I Accumulibacter community from EBPR Bioreactor in Madison, WI, USA - Reactor 1_9/17/2007_ DNA (SPAdes)... | ecosystem: Engineered > Bioreactor > EBPR >... | reverse complement strand
ACCACCGGCACTAGTAGGTCGCAAGTTGTGCTGAGGGATGCTCCCATCCCGAAAAAAGGTTTCTCAAAACCTTGTGACGCTCGGTTTTAAGAAACCTCGTTGGTGGTTTTGAGAAACCACCGGCACTAGTAGGTCGCAAGTTGTGTTGAGGGATGCTCCCATCCCGAAAAAAAGGTTTCTCAAAACCTTGTGACGCTCGGTTTTAAGAAACCTCGTTGGTGGTTTTGAGAAACCACCAGCACTACACACTTCTATCGAATACTAATGCTAAGCACAGGAATATCCGAGTGATTTACGGTATCTTCGGTAATACTTCCCATAAACATGTGCGCGAGTCCACGGCGTTGGTGTGTTGCCATTACAATCAAGTCCGCTTGTTGTTGATGAGCAAAATCCAAAATCGCCTCTTCTTCATTAAACACATCTGCGTCAGAAACATACAGCGATGCTTTTCCTAGGGCTGTTGCCTTCAATAACTCATTTTTACGCGCCTCAATTGCCGCGTTATCCTTCAGCTGACTTGGGTTGTTGAGGTACAGAAGTGTTATATTTCCGTGGAAAATATCTTGCAGCTCGGCCAATGCACTAAAGGCAACCTTCTGATCGTCTTTTAACGTTGTTGGGAAAATAATTTTATCAAACGAAACTACGGCTTTTGGTACGGCCAATACGGGGCATTTTGCTCTACGAATGACTTTCTCGGTATTGGAGCCTATAAAAAACTCTTCCATGCCCGAAGCGCCACGCGTTCCCATTACAATCAGGTCAATTGCATGGTCTTTTACTACTTCCTCAATCACGCTCACCATGGGGCCACCTATCACGGCTGTTTCTATTTTTACCCTAGCAAACTTATCGTTGTCGGCAATTTCTACCAAGGTCTTTTTCAAACTTTCATTGACCATATCAAGATATTCGTCTTCAATGGCTTTGTCATACAAATAATATTCGGCTAATGGGGTAGCCGTTACTATCTTTTCGTTGGCATGGAGCAACATAACAGAGGCATTTGTTTTCAAAGCTATATCAGCAGCCACTTCAAGGGCGTTTTGTGCAAAAGCAGAAAAGTCGGTAGGAACTAATATCTTTTTCATTGTGCTAAGTGTTTATTGTTTGAACTGATGACTCAAGGTAGTTTTAGCTCCTTGGTTTAAGTATGATGAATGTCACGCTAACTAGCTGACATACATCAACTAACACAGGCTGTCAATAAAATATCGACGCCGAATACCGTCTATCAGCGCATCTATCCGTAACTTTGGTAACTCATATTCTTTATCCAATTTATACACCGATGAACCTTTTCAAGATTAGCTGGGCCAATCTCAAAGACAAAAAGCTCAATAGTTTTCTGAGTGCCTTACTCATGACCCTCGGAATTGGTATCATTTCGTTGTTGTTACTTCTCAACAAACAACTTGACGAGCAATTTCGCCGTAATATCAAAGGTATCGACATGGTAGTTGGGGCAAAAGGAAGTCCACTCCAGCTCATTTTGTCGAGTATTTACCAAATTGATTCTCCAACGGGAAACATTTCTCTGAGTGAAGCGCAAAGGATTATGCGTAATCCGTTGGTCAAAACGGCAATTCCACTTTCGATGGGCGACAATTATCTATCGTTTCGGATTGTAGGAACCAATGCCAAGTACCCAAAACACTTTGAAGCAAAAGTGGCGGAAGGGCGTCTTTTTGAGAAATCAATGGAAGCGACCGTAGGGGCAAAAGCTGCGCGGGTGGCAGGCTTAAAAGTGGGTGATGTATTTGCAGGAGGGCACGGTTTTGACAACATGGACGATGTCCACGGTGACAAAAAATACAAGGTGGTGGGGATTTTTGAAACCAACAATTCGGTGATTGACCAGTTGATTTTGACCGATATTTCCAGCGTTTGGGCCATTCACGAACACGCCGAAACACCAGGCCAGGGGGCAAATGTGACCAATTTACTCATGGGCGATTCTACCCAAACCGACGACCCGAGCCAAGAAATCACGAGTATGTTGATTAAATTTCGTAACCCAATGGGGATGGTGGCCTTGCCGCGTTTTATCAACGAAAACACCAAAATGCAAGCAGCTTCGGTTGCGTTTGAAATCAATCGTTTGTTTTCAATGCTCGGTGTGGGCATCGACACCCTGCGCGCTATTGCTTTGATTATTATTCTTATTGCGGGTGTAAGTGTGTTTATTTCGCTTTACAACTCGTTGAAAGAACGTAAATATGAAATGGCCCTGATGCTTTCCATGGGGGCTACTCGTACCAAACTTTTTGTGATGCTTTTGCTCGAAGGAATCATGCTTGGCGTCGCAGGCTACATAGCTGGTGTGATTTTAAGCCGCGTAGGTTTGTGGTTGTTCAGCCGTGCGGCGGAGTCTGATTACCACTATTCTTTCTCTGACTTTAGCTTGCTTGACGAAGAAATAGTGTTATTTGGAGGAGCTATCATCATTGGCATTTTAGCCGCAGCCATTCCTTCTATTGGCATTTATAGAATCAATCTGTCGCGTACGTTGGCCGAAGAATAGTAAATAACGAAGCAAAAAAATAGGCGGCTCACGGGATGAGTCGCCTATTTTTTTTGTATTGTTTTGCTGATTACAACTTGTCGTCAGCTTTCAAATATGTTTTATTACCGTTTGAATTGATGTAATACTGACCACCGCGAGGGCCTTGGTAGATGGTGCGTCCTTTGTCATCTTTGCCTACCGTTTTGTCGGCACCTGCTACTTTTTTACGGGTACTTCCATCCGCCTCTTTTCCATCGTCGTCTTTCGCCGACGGCTTCACTTTTGAGCCTTTGCTCTTCTTGTCGGCATTATCCGCTTTGTCTTCTTTCTTGTCGGCCTTGTCCTCTTTTTTGTCTTTCTTATCCTCCTTCTTATCTTTCTTGTCTTCTTTTTTATCCGCTTTGTCCTCTAGCTTGTCTTTTTTGCCTTTGTCAGTTTTCGCGTCTTTCTTATCTTCTTTTTTGTCTTTTTTATCTTCTTTCTTGTCGGCCTTGTCTTCTTTCTTGTCTTTCTTATCTTCTTTTTTATCCTTTTTGTCTTCGGCTTTATCTTTCGCCTTTTCTTTCTTCGGTTTCTTTTCGTCTTGTGCTACGCCATCGAGTGTTACGCCAAAGCACAAAAGGGTGATTAACAGAGCAAATAGCTTTTTCATTTTGTGTAAGATTGAGTTTAAATCGTGATTGTATTGGTTTGGTTCAAATGTATTGCAATTTTTCACAATTTAAGAAAAGATTGTGCTTTTTAATTGCTTTTTAAACCATTAGACGGCGGGGTATTTCTTATTGTCACATTTTTAAATTGCTATACCAATGAAAAAGCTTTTCTACGCGTTTACTTTTCTTATAACCTCTCCTTTAGTTGCTCAAGTATCGACTCCTAATTTTAAAATACAAGTGGTTGATAATCAAATTGGTATTGGGTATGGGTTAGCCATTGGAGATGTCGATGGAGACAAACGAAAAGATATTCTTTTGGCTGATCAAAAAGAAATTGTTTGGTATAGAAATGGCGATTGGAAACGGTTTGTTATGGCCGCAAACCTTACGCCTAAAGACAACGTGTGTATTGCTGCCCGAGACATTGACGGCGACGGTAAAGTAGAGGTGGCTGTAGGAGCGATGTGGAACCCTTCGGAAACCAAAGACCTTTCACAATCGGGGGCGGTATTCTATTTAATTCGTCCACAGGACCCAACTCAACCTTGGGAGCCTGTTCGGCTTCATCACGAAATCACCACTCACCGAATGCGCTGGGCGCGGGTAGCGAAAAATAAGTACCAACTCATCGTTGCGCCACTTCATGGTTTAGGAAATACCAACGGCGAAGGGGTAGGGGTTAAGATATTGGCTTATGACGTTCCTAAAACCCCTAAAAATCCGTGGCCTTATCACTTGATTGACTCCACGCTGCACATTACGCACAATTTTGAAATTTGGGAGGATGCCGACGCTACTAAAGTGGTGATTGGTAGCAAAGAGGGGGGGAAAATAGCAACTTACCAAAAAGGGCAGTGGACGCCTACTGCGCAATGGATTGGTGAAGGAACGGGGGTAGGAGAAGTGCGTCGGGGTTTTTTGCCCAATAAACAGCCTTTTGTTGCCGCGGTCAGCCCTTGGCATGGAAATCAGTTGGTAGTGTTGGATACTAAATCGAACTCAAAAAAAGTCCTAACGAACCGCCTAAATCAAGGCCATGCGGTGGTTTGTGACGACTTCTTGGGAACGGGTTCTTCCCAAATCGCGGTGGGCTGGCGAAATCCAAACGCCGATAAAAAAGTTGGCGTTCGTTTGTTTGTTCCTAAAGATGCCAACGGTGAAAATTGGGAAGAATTTACGCTAGACGAAAGTGTAATGATGGCGTGTGAAGACCTGCAAGCCGCCGACCTAGACGACGACGGTGATTTGGATATTGTTGCGGCAGGACGTGCAACGCTCAACGTTTTGGTGTACTGGAATCAACGTATTTCGAAATAGTAAAGCCATACCTTCCAAGTTTTTGCTTCGTAGCTAACCAAACTTGGAAGGTTTATTGCAAGCTTTTTATTCCCCGCAGCATTTCATGCGCAACTTTCTGAGGCTCAAAATCTGCAACGATTTTCCTTGAAATAGAGCCCATTCGACCTAAATTCGCAGAGTTATCCACAAAGTAGTGCAACTTATCCACAAAGTCGGGTAGCTGATGTGGATGAAATTTCCAACCATTCTGTCCTTCTTGGACCAAATCATCTACGCAACCCGAAGGCTCAGACACGAGTACGGGCAAGCCACATATCATCGCTTCGTTGACTACCAGCCCCCAGGGCTCTGACTCACTCGGTAGCACTAGCACATCGGCCAAGGCGAGGAATTCCGCGACTTCGTACCAAGGAACTCCCGCTTCAAACCGAACGTTGGAAAGGGGGGCGGCCATTGTTTGCAATGCAGCTTTTTGTTCGCCTTCCCCCAACAAAACTAGGCCCCAGTCTGGTGCCTGGGCACTGACTTCGGCAAAGGCTTGGAGTAGTAGAGGTAGATTTTTGGGAGGAATTAATCGACCTACAAAGATGAAGTTATACGAAGCCCAGTTTTTAGCTTTTTTACGGATGTCACGTTCGGCAAAAGCCTGATGATAATGCGCTAGAATAACATCGTTATCCACAATGGCTGCTTTTTGCGTAAAAATCTGAGACGGTTTTACCCCTAATTTTTCCAAGTACGCTGCCGACGATTTCCCAAAACAAAAGAACCCATCGGCTTGGCTCAATAAAAACTGTTTAAACCGCTCTTTGAGCCCCATTCGAACATGGTCACGCACATTCGACTCATTGGAGATAATCACTTTTATCCCCCGTAATTTGGCATAAAAAAGCAACACCCACTGCGCAGGGTCGTACCAACCTGTCAGGTTAAGTACGTCTGGGCGATATGCTCTGATCTTTGCCAATAAAGCAGCGGTTCTGGATCCTAGTCCCACTTGGTCGAGGGAGGTGTTGAACAACACTTCATAATCGTAGTCATACCTAGAGGCTTCTGCGTCGCCCATGTTAGCGCGGCTTTTTTCAGAAAGGGCAATTTGGACTACATGAATTTCAATTCCGTACTGCGGGGCATAGCGATGTAACTCGCTGAATAATTTGGACTTATAGTGAGCCCAGAGTTGATTATGGACGATGAGAACGCGCATATCGAGCAAAATAAGCGTCGAGGTATTGTTTCAAAACAGGGTATAGGTGTTTAGCCATGAAGGCTTGTCCCTTTGCATTATAATGAATACTGTCAAAATCAGGATTGCGAAAGAGCTCATTGGTAGGATGAAGCTTAAGTTCGTCAATCACAGGAATATGATTTTTACGAGCGAACGCCAAAATTTCCTCCCCTTGGCTATCGTAGCGATTTTGAGCAATTTCGGGAAGTTCGGGGTGTAAATACATCAAGAAAGGAATCCCCATGGCTTTGGTGGTATCGGCCAGTTGTTGGTAACCCACGTTAAATGTCGTCCCAAATTTATGAATCACGTCGTTGGGAGCGTGCTGCGTGGCGGGTGCCAACCATGCTTTGAGCGGAGCTTCGATGTAGTGGTAAATAAACAAGGTATAGATATAGCGGTGCCAAAACTCGTACAACGCTACTTTATATTGTTTGTCGGGGTAATTAGGATTCTCACCTACTAACTTATGGTGGCTCATGTTGTCGTAGGCGTCATGGCTACTGGTGACCAAACAAATGACATCAGCCCCAAAAAAACCTTTCTTTTTCAGGAAAGCAAACGCATTGTCAGGCCCCCACGACCCTGCCGAAACGTTTAAGACACGCACGGGTTGGTGATAATGAGCGGTAAACTGCTTTTCCAAAATTGTGGAAGCCAAATCATCGTGACTGGTAGGGTTACCGCCGTTAATCACCGAGTCGCCAATCAATAGTACAACGGTGGTATCAGTGGGGTTTATCGGTTCGCTACGCATCGAAAACTCGTTGGTTTTTACCACGTTTCGAAAACGAAACCGATGCTGGTTAGGCGCAAAAACGTATTCAAAATCAGGGTCTTCTATGTAGAGTGGGGCATTGCAAAACCCAAAAACAAAGCGCAAAACCAACTCGGCCAGCCCAAGCAATGCCACCAAAATCAAACCATATTTGCGCCAATTTTTTACCATCCTGTTTTGTGTTAAAATACTAGAGCCATCGTTTGCCAAGTAATTTGAAAATTGGCTCATTGACAGCATACGAAAAGGGTTATTTCCCTTCGTAAATTTTAAACTTCTTCGTTTGTTTTACCAGCCGAAACGTGTACCGCGGAAACTGTGCTTCCAGTGTCGGGTTGGTGGGAAGTTGTGCGTACGCTTCATGGACAAAAGCGTACACAGGCCCAGCTTTCCCTTCGTATTTATCAAAGATAAAACCACAACCTCGGGCAAATTTATAATCAATGCTTCCCACCAATTTTCGGGCGTGAAAGGCATCCACATTCATAGAACCTGACGTAAAGTACAGAATATTATCGGGTTTATCGACCGAATGAATAAATGCCAAATCATCGGTACTTGCATGGCGTAACGCAAAACCAGCGGTACCTGTGGCCGATTCTTGCGCAATTTCTTGTTTTTTCAAGACAAAAGTAACCAGTCCATAGCCTGTGTTGAGGAGTAACAACAAGCCCATAAGCCCCTGTCGGTAGTAGCGGGTAGAAGGCTGTTGAAGGGCCGTTATCAATAAAGGTAAGAATAAATACGCGACGACCTTGGTGTGTCGGTATTCAATCGAAATATCGGCTCCTTTGTTGTACAGCAACAAAAAGACACCACAATAGACGATATAAAAACCTATGAATAGGTTTCTAGCAGTGGCAAAACGTGTTTCTAACGTCACTTGAATCATTGCCCCAAAACCAACAAACATTAGGGCATAATATACCCCATGTCCCCATTGTGGAAACTGAATTCGTTGAAGTAGTTGAGGGTAGATTTCGGCGATGCTAAACCAGTGAGTGAGTGGGTACGTAAGGGTTTCAAACGATGACCATACCATCTTAAAAGGTTGGCTAGTGCTCGTAATAGGGCTGGTTCCTAAGGCAATAAAACCGAATTGGGTAAGTGCCAAATAACAAAAAATACAAACCCCAACCACGGCTACCGTCATCAAGGAAGGGATGATGAGTTTTCTGGTTTTGGCAACATCTATCAAGAAAGCAAGTCCTGCACAGCCACCCAAAGCCGCAAAACCAATGGTATAAGCCGATTTTAGGAAAAAACTAACGAGGGACAGTGCCAATAGTCCTCCAAAAAGTTTGAGTGGAGACGAACGGTACTTCAGGTAGTACCAGATGGTCCACGGTTGACTTCCGAAAAGGAGTAATTCTCCGCCAGTATAGTTGAGGAAGTTAATGGTAAATAACCGCGACGTGGTAATAAAAAATAGACAGAGACCTATTGTCACTTGCTCAAAGCCGAGCTCGCGGTACACAAAGTGCCAGCCTATTAATCCTACGACTGAAAATAAAAGCGTCACCCAGATACTGGCAACTCCAGTACTGATACCGAATAGTTGACTCACTACCCCTGGTACAGCATATTGGCCAGGAGTCCACCAAGTAAGAAACAAGTCGCGGTGCTGCGAAATATCGGTAGGAGAGGGAATGGCTAGTTGGTTAAATGGGCCTCCGTTGGCCATATCGTTCCAGACGGATAAGCCAAACCCAGGGTCTTCACCCAAAACCAAGGCAATTCCAAAACCACTTATCGTAAACGAAATCAGCAGCAGCCCGAGCAACCATCGACTGGCTAGTATTTTGTTAAAAAGAATCATGAACAACAAAACTCTACCTTAGGAGGGTTGGGGTTGAAGGGTTTTCGTGGGTGACTCGCTCGAATAAATTCCGAAAAAACGAATATAAAATACGTACACCAACCACATACTTAGGTCGATAGGGCGCGCGCCCGAAAACAACGCAATCAGTACGATGATGGAGAAATACGCCATGAACAATGAGAGGTCGTTGGCAGGTTTGAAGAACTGTTGTACGGCAATGATTCCCATTACTAAGAAAAAGCTATTAAAAAGAAGGAATCCTAAAATGCCTTGATTTACCAGTGCTTCGAGGGCAGGAACGTCGAAAAACTGCGATTTATACCCTTCTCCAAACAAAATTAACCCAAGTGAACCTTCGCCTAAAAACTCTTCAAAAACGTATTTAAAACTATACACGCGATTGACCGACGAGTAATCAATTTCGGCCGACTTTTGGTCTACCTCTACCCCCGTAACGGTATAAATTACTTTGCCGAAACGAGAAATAAAGGCTTGTAAGTAGACTTCAAGCGCATAGGAGGCAAAAGCAAATTGCGATAATAAAAAGGCGACAATGCCGTAGACGGCAGCTACCAACGCTAATGTCCGAGCTTGAAATACCGATTTAACGAGGCTTTTTCCGTGGAAAGTCAAATAAATGACCGCCATAACGCCTAAAGCAATCAAGCTGGTATTGGTTCGGGCGAGAATCAAGACCCCTACCGAAAATACGGCTACCAGATAATAGAATATTTTGATAAGTACGCTTTTGGTACGGCCCGCTACGATAAAAGAAGCCAAAATGCCACAGAGCGCATTGTTGGCATACGCGTGAGGGTTACTGTTTTGGGTATTGGCAGCAAACTTAATGGCAGCTCGTTCTCCAAATGTCCAGTGGGGGTCACGCGTAAGACTATATAATAATCCAGTACTTGCCAACAAAGAATAAAAGACCATAACAATCAAGATGATATGGACTTTGTTGTTGGGGTAGTACATCGACGCAAACAGAAAAAGCAGCGGAATAACGTACGTCAGAGTTTCTCGAACCCGTTCGGGGTATCCATTCATGCTGGGATAATACTGCCAGTACAACCACCCCAAAACGATAAACCCAAACCAGCAGGCAAACAACATCCGATTGGGTAAATAGATGGTTCGAAAGATGTTGATAGGCATCAACAACAACAGGCCTAGTCCCCAATACAAGATGGTAAACGTACTCCCACTGGGTCCTACCCCAAACCCATCGCGAAGGATAAACACTATGGGGTACGAGTTCCATAACATGTTTACGCCCAGCGCTTGACGGTAGTATTTAAAATCGTCCAACATAGCTGTTAATTATTTGAACAAGCCGTATCTTAAAATACAATAAATAGCTCTAAAGCCATCTTTCCAGTTGATTTTCTTCCCTTCTGCATACGTCCGACCGTAGTACGAAACCCCTACTTCATAAATACGGATGTTAGGAATACGCGAGATTTTAGCCGTTACTTCAGGCTCAAAACCAAATCGTTTTTCCTGCAACTCAAGGCCTTGAATCATGTCCGTACGGAAAAGCTTGTAGCAAGTTTCCATGTCGGTTAGGTTCAAGTTGCTAAACATATTGCTACCGAATGTCAGAATTTTGTTACCAATCGAATGCCAGAAAAACAAAATTCGGTGGGCTTTCCCTCCCATAAAACGAGAGCCAAATACGACATCCGCGTGCCCATCCACAACGGGTTGAAGTAAAATATTAAACTCTTGAGGATCATATTCAAGGTCGGCATCCTGAATCACTAAATACGTGCCCGTTGCCCTACGAATCCCAGTGTGCAATGCCGCTCCTTTGCCTTGGTTTACCTCGTGTTTGAAATAGGCAAGCTCTACTTGAGGGTTTTGGGCTTTAAACGCTAAAATCTGAGCCTCTGTACCGTCTTTTGAACAGTCATTGACCACAATTATCTCTTTTTCAAAACCCCCAATCAGTTTTACCGAAGCAACGGCCTTTAATACCGTTTGAATCGTTTTTTCTTCGTTGTATGCAGGAATGACAACACTAAGTTTTTGATTCACAACTAACTACTGTTAAAGTGTTTGATACGATGCCTTCCTTGCTTTATACCATACTCTTAAGTACTGCAACGAAGGCTTTTCAATTAAATACGTAATGGCCGTAGCCAATCCGAATGCAGCTATCAAAGCTACGGAGGCCGCTTGTGTAAACGACCACCCAAATTTATCTTTTAATACGGTGATTACCCCTACCATAAAATAATGGTGAATCACGTACAGACTGTATGAAATGCTTCCTAAATAAAGCGTAACTCGGTTATTAATCCATTCTAAACGGCGGCTGACAAACAGGAAAAAAAGCGTGAAATAGACAGTGGTTGTGATGGTGTACTCAAAAAAACTCAAGAACAAGTTGCTTCGCCCCGTTTTATCATACAAATATAACGTAAGTCCGTAGGCAATCGCTATTCCAGCCACTCGCCATTTATCAAAGCCTTGGGTGTATATTTTATAGAATAAAATTCCTGCCCAAAAAAGCTGAAAATGATTTAGCAACGGAAATCCTTGCAACAACGTATCGTAGAGGCTTGGTGCAGCTACCCGTACCCAACTATGAAGCAGTGATTGCGCAAGTACCAATCCCAATCCATACCATTCAAATCGTCCTAATTGATTAAGCCAAAGCCCTAAAATCATGACTCCATAAAACAACATTTCGACAATTAGGGTCCAATATGACCCGTCTAAGTCTCTGATACCGAAATAGTACTGAAACATCGTCATATTGGCAACGTACTCTCCAATGCTAATTTTGCTGTAGCCCATCCAACTCCCTATGGCCATAAAAAGCGCCGTTAGGGTAACGGCAGCCCAGTAAACAGGATACAGCCGTGAAAAGCGGGCAACGACAAAATCAAGGACACTTTGGGTTTTATTGAGGGTCAAAAAAATCACAAAACCACTGATAATAAAAAACAAATCAACTCCTGTTGCTCCCCAATTGAGGTGAAAAGGAGCATCGTACTGGTGCAAAGTAAGGTGAAAAAGCACCACTGCCAGTGCCGCTACGCCCCTAAATGTATCCAGTGTTGCTAGTCGTTGATGCATTGTTCCGAAATCGTCTTTTTTTACTTTGCGTTACAAAGTAAAATTGTTCACTTTGTATTTCAAAGTAAAATTTGCCTTTTTAATTTTACGGGCTTTCTGTCGTCGGAATCAACTGCATTTGAGACAGATACTGAAAGACGAGGGTCGCAAACTCCGCTCCGCCCGCTTCAGTTAAGTGGCACAAATCACAATAAAACTCTTTTTGACGAGGCAAAAGCTGGTCCATGTCTACAAAATAGGTGCCGTACTTGGTGGCCAACTTGCGAAGAATGGCATTATGCTGCTCGACCCCCGTGTTGACGTTGACAGGGTCGCCCCAAAGCCACAAAGGCGATGGATAAGGGCATTTGGCAAAATCGCGGTAGTCGGTGTACCCACCATTTCCAACCACACTCGGGGGGACGTACAAAGCGTAGGTCATCAAGACCAATTTTTCACTTCGTTTGCGAGCCTCCCAAATAATTTGTTCAATATTAGCTTGGTACGGTTTGCTTGTTTTGATGTCTTTTCCATAGTGTACAAAATCAGGATTGACCGTATTTAACTCTAAAAATTTCTTTCCTTTCAGCTTATCTACCAATAGATTAAAGCCTTTGTGGATAATAAACGGCAGCACAGTCCAATTTACTTCGGGGTGCTGCTTGATAAGCGCTAGGTCATAGTACCACATAACGTGCCGATAGTCGTCCGAAAAAAGCTGACTCGGAATGTTATTGGCCCGGGTCTCGTTGATGGCTTCGTAATAAATGACCAAATCGAAGCGCTGTTTTCCCAACATTCGATATTTGTTGAGGTTATCCAACGAGGTATGGGCTGGGGTAGCGACGTTAAAAATGCGTACCTTTTTGCCTTTGGCTGATTGTTTTAGCAAAGAATCCAACGTTTTGTTGATGGGGAGGCCAAATTCGATGCTCATGGCTGACCCACCCAAAATCAACAAGTCGAAGGTGTCGTCTTGCTGCGAAATGTCTTCTTTCTGAACCTTGACCAGTTCGGGGTAAAACTTATCCGTTGGCCTCCATAATGGGTACTTCATCACCACGGTGAGGGCTACGCGGCCCATCAACTCTAACACCACCCATAGCAACACCAATGAAGCAGTTGCTAGAAGGAACACATTCCTTTTTGTTTTCATTAAAATAATAACTTCTGACAGAAAACTTCTGCGGAATGGTCTTCCAGATAGGATTTTCCGTCGATTTCTAGCTGATTTTGGAATAGGAAATTATTCATCGCCTCCCCTATAGCTTCGGGGCGATGCGGAGCGACTGTTACTCCGAGTTTATAATGAGTTACTAAGCCTTCCATCACACCTAAGTTGGCGGCAATCAGGGGTTTACTATACTTTGCGGCTAATCCTAAAATATTACTCGAACTGAAAAAATTGATGTAAGGTACCAATACTACATCAGCAATTTTGAACACTTCGTTGGTACTATGTGGGTCAAAAAATCGAAAATGTTTGACAAACTGAACCTCAGGGTATTCTGTTTGTGCCTCATTGATAGACGTAAATAAGGTGTTTTGGTAACCTGTTTCAGGTTCGCCACAGATCAAAAAACACAAACTTTGACGCTTTTTGGATGGAATCTGTTTTAATCCTTCCAAAATATTGGGGACATTTTTACGAGCCGATAAATGGCCGTAAATTAAGAAAACTCGACGGGTAGAATCAATGCCGTACTTTTTTTGGAGGACTTCAATTGAATTTTCGGCCATTTGCCCGACCTCAATAGGGTCTGGCAAAAAAGCAAATCGTTGGCCAAACCGTTGGTTGTATTCGTTTACCCCTTTTTTGTCATTGAGAAAAAAGATTTTTTCTAGGTTTGGGTTTCGGAGCATCCAATGGATTTGGAGTCCTTTACGTAACCCACGAATATCGCGCCGCAGTTTGGCTTTGAAGGTTGAACCGTCTTCGTATTGCTTTCGAAACGGTAAAAACAATAAGCCCGATAACTTTATTCCTAGCTTTTGAACTGCTCCCCGCCCTACCTCGTATTGAAATGCATCGATGTGCATAAAAATAATGCGCTTTGCTTCGTGCTCTTTCACCAACGCCGTCAAATAATTCATTTCTGCCGCTGCCCGCCGCAATACGCTCTTAAGGTTCATAAAAGCCGTCAGCTGTTCAGTAGGGATATAACGAAATTGGATGTTGTTTTCATCGTTTCCAAAGCGCGCTTTAGCGCCTTCATTAAGCACAAAAATATACTGACTACGGATCGACTCGGGTGTTTTTTTGAGGTATTCTACCAAAAACTGCAAGTAGTCCAAATGGTGCCCGCTGATGTCTCGGTCGTAAATAAGTGTACGTTCTGGGGGAGTCATCATGCGTTATACCAATTCTTTGTATACTTCTAACGTTTTTTGGGCGGTTGTTTCAGCTCTAAAAAGGGGCACTCGCTCATAGCCGCGCTGACGCATGGTTTGCTGAAGTGAGTCGCTATACACTACTTGCTCCACTGCCGCACGAATAGAGTCGTGGCTTTCTGCTTCAAAATAAATCGCTGCATCCTGAGCGATTTCATCAAAGGAGGTACCTGTTGTAGCCGCAACTGGGCAGCCACAACTCATTGCTTCCAGAATGGGTAAGCCAAATCCTTCCATCAACGAAGGAAACACAAATACTTGAGCTTCCTCATACAATTGAATCAACGTCATGTCGTCGATAATGGGTTGATAGAGAACTCTTGTTTGTAAGCCTTGAGCGCTAATAGTCTGCTTTTCTTCCGAAGTAAAACCACCTCCTCCTGCACAGATGAGGTGCAAGTTTTTATCATTTTTTAAAAGGGGAACAATCGATTCAAAAAAGCGGTCGAAGTTTTTGTAAAAATCCCTTTTTCCTACAAACAATATAAAACGATCGGGAAGGGTAAGTGCCTGGGAGTGATTAGCAGTAGGGCGTTCAAAGTAATTACCCAACGGAACTACCTTAATTTTGGCTTCGTCGATGCTAAAGTAGTCCAAGATGCTCCGCTTTGTCGCTTCCGAAACGGCGATTACTTTGTCAGCACGGGAAAGGAGGCTTTGTTTTAGATCCGTTAGCCCTTCACCAAGTACAGGAAACTGTTTTCCGTATTTTTCACTCAAGGCATCGTGGAAGGTGATAACCAAAGGCTTTTTTCCTATTTTATCCAAGAAATAAGAGTGATAGTAGGTGGGGTGAAAAATATCGTAGTCACCAGCATTTAACTTCGTGGTACTACAAAGTCGATTGAGCAATGAAAAGGCCTGATTTGCCCTAAAATTATTTGCCAAACGGGTATAACCCCACGGATGGGCGTAGGGGACATTGCGCAAGTATTCGTTATTAGAAAACTTCAGAGATAGCTCAAAATCAATATCTTGACGCCCCCAAAAAGCATTCATTAACTCAAAAAAATACCGCGAAATACCTCCGTACTGTGTTCCAGTAAAGGTCTGGTGATCATATAAAATTTTCATGCAGTACGCATTACCGATAAAAAACGAGCCGCATTTTGCGGATATTTCCCGCAAAAGTACAAAAAAAGGGTTAACAGTTTGACTTACTGCTCGATTTTATGGTAAAGAGGAAAATACCGAATCGAATCAATCATGGATTGAAGGCTTCGGCGGAGCGATTGCTTCCAGGGAGCAACGTAAGGCCGCAGACGTGCTTGTAAAGAAAAAGGCATAGCAGGGATAGGCCCGTGCGCTTGAATACGCTTTACGTACTCCTTTTGCAAAGCATTAGCTCCTATGTATTGGCGGACAATGTTGCTAGAAAGGCTTTCCTTAAAATTAAAAAACGTTAGCGGAATTTCTTGATTGACGCGCCATCCTTCGGGTTTCCAGGTGATAATACGCTCATGCAGATTATGCAACGCTAGATTCCAACCAAGGTTTTTGTGAAGTTTTACTTTGTTGAAAAAAATAGGGACATAATTAAGCCACAACTGGTCGTGGTTCATGCCATTGCAGACGTCAAAATGCGCGCGGTCGGTAAGGCGCTCCTGCCACCATTTCAAAAACATCTTGGTGTTGTCCGTCGCTTTCATGGCCCAGAATCCTGCATCATACATACCTGTATTTAAAAACAGTTTTTCGTCGCCATAGGTCGAACGCCCAAACGTGCGAGTGACTCGGGGTGTAAGTACGATGTCATTTTGTTGGAGTTGCTCTTCTACCTCTTGCCAATCGCCTAACCACCAGATGGTTGGATCAACGTAAACAATGGCTTCTGCTTGTTCTTGCTGTAGAAAGTAGTCGGCGAAAAAAGGTTTGCTCGCTGCCGCCAGTGCTGTCGTGTCATAGCGTTGCTGCATGGATGGCACTTCGCTATTCCCCAAGTCAGTCAGTGAAGTTCCCTTTTCCAACGTTCCTGCGACGGTTCCAATTTTAAAAGAAACACCAGCTGGTAGGCTTTCGGCCAATACTTTTACAAAAGGATATTGGTCGGGAGTACATACGGTAAAAACAATCGTTTTCAATCGAATAAAGGGATTTTAATTCAACAGTTTTTTTATTTCGTAACCTTCTTCGAGACTTGCCAAGTTTCTTTTTCTAGCGTAAATTAAACTTGGCAAGTCTTACTGCAACAAGCGTAGGGCAGCTTCCAGGGGCTTGATTAACAATTGACGAACGCGCTGGTATTTATAAACAGGCTCTTTTTTGATGTAAAAACACGGAAACTGACGATAATAGGCATTGTGATTTCGGAGCAATTCTTCCCGATAATAATCAAACAAAGGATTCAAATCGGGGCGTTTTTCAAAATCAAAACGGTCTTGGTATTTCGAAACAATGCCTGGCTTGGCGGGGTCGTAGCCGCTATAATGAAAAAACACGACAGGCTGGTTATCATTGACCCAATGTTGCCCTTCGCGTTCGGAGAACTTGCGTTCGTGCATATTCCAGTAGGCGGCATTCCATCCAGGGTGCTTTTCAACGTGAATATTGTTCCAAAAAATAGGAGCGAAGTTGACCCAGTTTTGGTCTACAAATAACCCATTACACAAGTCGATTTTGCACTCGTCGAACAGCTTTTCTTCCCACCATTTCACAAATTCAATGGCTTCAATGCTCTTGTGTAAGGCGATAAAGCCAAGATTATACACGCCCGTATTGAGGTGATGAAGCTCATTCGGAGTCAGTTGGTCGTCGATAGGGGTGGCAAGGTGGGGCGTTACGACAATATCATTCGTTTCCAGTAAATTTTCGAGCTGAGTCAACGGTTGATAAACAATAATATCGGGGTCAAAATAAATGACATTCCGAACTTGGGGAACCCGCTCAAAAAAGTAACGAATAAAATAAGGCTTAACGGCCGTATTGAGTTCGGTGATATTATAGTGCTCACACATCTGGTCTAGGCCATCAATGCCTATCCGATGTAGTTCTACTAGCTCAAAATCAGGAAGTTTGTCTTCTGGGACTTGGGCTAGATCCAATCGGTCGACCAGTCCGATAATAAAACGAATATGAGGGTTGGTTCTTTTTAACGAATCGCCCAGCGTACGAGCTTGGGCTAGATAGTTAATCGAACACAGCGTGAAAGCTAATGTCATTGTTTAGGTGCTAACGTGCCAATCATTTTGCAAATATCTGACCTACACGGGTAAATGCCAACTATTCGGTTGGGCAATCGACAAACTTTAGGGATTTAAACGTCGAATCGTTTCGATTACTTTGGCTACGCTGGCATCGGTAGCATGGCGCTCCAGTACCTTTTCTTTTCCACGTTTTCCCTGTTTAGCGCGCAAATCAGGGTTTTCGATGAGCGTAATTACGGCCTGACTCATGGCTGCTACATCCAGGTAAGGCACCACAAAACCTGCATCTTCTTCGATCAATTCGGGAGCTCCACCACTTTTGTCAAAACATACGATTGGGCGCTCTGCCAAGGCTGTTTCTAACACTACCAACGGGTACGGGTCTTCGCGAGAAGTAAGGGTAAACACATCAAATTGACTCAAATACTGAAATACCTCCGACGTAAGACCCACGTGAATGATACGTTCTGATAGCCCCATGCGTTCGGCATCAAAGCGTTGCACTTCGTACAATTCGGAGTCTTCGCGCATCCCTACCCACACAAAATAAACGGGTCGTTTACCAAAATGCTGAATCACTTGTTGAGCGACCATCATAAAAATATCGTTTCCTTTTCGCCATTCGGCATGACCACAGCCGCCCACCAAAATAGCATCGGAAGGTAAGCCAAGCACCTTTCGAATGTCCGTTTTTTGGGCTGCGGTTATTTTTTGTAAAATGAGTGGGATGTCGATGATTTGAAACGTACTTATTTGAGCATCGGGATAGCCGTAGGTTTTCTTAAAATAACTAGCAACTGCCCTCGAAACGACAATCAAGTGTTGGGTTTTTGCCATCAAATGTGCCATATCTTCGGGACGGCTAAATTTTTTGATGGACATTTCTAACTCATGGGCAAATAAAACAGTCGGAGCTGATAAAAAATCCAGTTCTCGGTACGCGGCCGCGGAAGCAATGGTATTGGCAAAAATGAGTCCAACATTTTGAGCTTCCATGTCAGCCCGAAACTGCGCCCAACGCTTGGCTAATACCCGATGTTTCATCCGTTGTTCCCAACCAACAAGACGGGCGATTTTGGTAAGGAAGGGTGAAAAATGAATATCTCCCAAACGCGGAAGGCGCGTAGTCGGTACTACTTCCCGAAATTCTTCTTCTAGTGGCCCATCGCTACAAAGCAATAAGTGCATAGGAAGGCCCTGCTGTTTCAACTGACGTAGCAACTGCAACAAGACAATCTGCCCACCCGCTCGATTTGCATCGTGGCTTATAAAGAGAATTTTTTTCATTGTTTTTAAAGTGTTGCAAAAAATTGCTTCCAGTGACTGAGCTGGTTATGAATATCGAACTCCATGGCTCGGTTGCGCAGCGCCTCTTTGTCAATCGGAAGGGTACCGTTCATGACGTTTTGCATGATTTGGGCCAACGCTGGAATATCAAAAGCGGGAGCTACTTGTCCCATTCCTTGTTGTACAAATTCGCTAATTCCTCCTGAGTTGAACCCCACCACAGGCTTCTGCAAGTACGCCGACTCAATCATCACCAAAGGAAAAGGGTCTTCTCGCGAGGTAAGTACAAACCCATCGCAAATATTGAGGTAATCGTAATAATCTTGGCCACCCTTTGACCCTAACGCTAGGAAATTTAAGCCCTCGCGCTGCACACGTTGTTCGAGATAATACGAGATTCCGTAGTCACTTTTACTACCCAACCACACGATGTAAGCATTTTTAGGAATTTTCGCCAAAATATCAGGAATCATGTCGTAGCCCTTTCGCATACACATCGTCCCCGACATCAACCACACAAAAGCATCGCTTGGCAGCCCAAGTTCTTTTCTTAGGGAAGTACGGTCTTTTTTGAGGGTGATTTTTTCGGTATCTATAAATGAGTGCAACAATTTCACGTTAGGCGTCCCCATTCGTTCCAATTGCTCCGCCACCACACTTGAGCAACCGATAGAGGCTTTGGCATTGGCGAGCATTTCCGAAAACGAATCGGCGCGCACCATGTCGTACGTTTCCCATAGTTCATGGACGTGTACTACGTAAGGCACGTTAAGCTTGCGCGCAAGTTTGGCAAACTGCGGCATGGTCATGGTGTTAAAATACCACAAATCAGGCTTAAACTCGTTATGAATCCGTTTGATGTAACTTTCTTCGGGCGTCAGTCCAACTAGTTTGTGATACACCGCTTCTACCGAATAGTAAGGTAGCCCACGATGGAACTTATGAAGGTACGTTGCATCGGCGGGGGACTGTTTCGCAAACAACTCACCCGCTTGGCGTGAGTACACCGCAGTTTTGATATCACTCCCCGAAAGGTGCTTAATCATGTACCAAAGAACCATTTCTGAGCCCGTCCGTGCTCCAGTAGGGGTAAAAAATAAAATCTTCATGCCTTAGACGTGCCGCTTGGGATCGAGCTTGTAGAAATAGGGTTTGTTACGAATGATTTTCCAAAAATAGGTAGAAAACAACCAGACTTTACGGGTAAAATCTTTTTGTTGTTCTAAATCCCCAAAAGGATTACGCAGTTTGGATACGTTGAGGGCCATTTTCCACCCAAAATAAACAGGAATCATCAGGTAGTAATTGAGCATCAACCCTAGGTAGCGGCTTATTCCGAACTCTTTGCGAACCCACACCAAATTAGAAAGCTGGATTTGGGGATAAAAACGATTGATAATCGTAATGAACACTTCCTTCCGTTTGGGATTACTTCCCCATTCGTGGTGAATGTAGCCACAGTCCTCAAAGACTTTGAGCTTTCCTACGCGCCCGAGTCGGCAGTTCCATTCGACGTCTTCGCCGTACAAAAAAAAGTCTTCATCCAATAGCCCCGCCTTGGCTACTACCTCTCGCTTGACCAACAGAAAAGCTGCAGGTACCCAGTCCACTTGGTCGGGGTCGTCGTAATGCGTTTCGGGAATGAGTTTTTCGAGGATTCGCTCAAAAATGCGCCCTGGAGGCAGCACGTACAACGTACGTTTGAAGATGGCCAGACTCCGATAAAAAGGTCGGGGTGTACCATCTGAAAACATTTGTACGCCCCCACACGCGGCCGTTTCGGGTTGGCTATCAAGGCGGGTGACGCATTTGGTTAAAATATCATCAAGAAATTCAGTATCGGAATTCAAGAGCAGGTAATAACGGCCTTTCGATGCCCTAATACCTGCGTTGTTGGCTCTCGAAAAACCTGCGTTATAGCCCATTTGAAGCCACTGAATTTCAGGAAATTCTTGAGTGATGATTGCTTCGGCCCCATCTTGGGAGTCGTTGTCAACCACAATGACCTCAAAGCTAACCCCTTTCGTATGTTTATAAATCGACCGAATACATTCGGTGGTTAGTTTGAGGGTTTTATAATGAATAATGATTATCGAAACGTCCATATTCAGCAGGCAGTAGTCCGCTCTTTTTAATATACTTTATAGCTTGGAATCGGTCTTTTTTCGGCAGGACTGCCCATATAAACGCCCCACGCCTCGGTGTTTTTAGTGATAGAAGCCGACATCGCCACCAGCGTGCCTTCGGCGATTGTTGTATAGTCGCGAATGGTGGCATTTACTCCAAAAAACGAGTAAGATTCTACCACACAGTGCCCCGATAAGACAACGTGAGAAGTGAAGAATACGTGGTCTTTGATAATTCCGTGGTGACCAATGTGGTTGCCACTCCAAAGCACACAGTTGTTCCCTATTTTTGTAAAAGGCTGAATGGTATTATCTTCGAGGATAAAGCAGTTTTCGCCTATTTCGTTGCCAAACCACGTAGCTTTAGAACTGATGTAAGAAATAAACTCATACCCTTTGGCTTTGGCATCGAGGTAGACTTTCTCCCGATTTTTATTCATTTTTCGACCTGTCATTGGGGCAAAAAACTTAAATTCCGCTGGGGAAAAAAGTTTTTCTACCTCTTCAAATGGCACTACAGGTAGCCCTTTGAATTCGGTCTCTTTCAGGTACTCTTGATTCACTGTGAAGGCCACTACCTCGTGGTCGGAATCGTGTGTCAAATAAAAATGAGCTAATTCTGCGGTGTCAAGGACGCCAAAAATGACCACTTTTGCCATGATATTATACCAGTTCGTATTCGTTTAAAAACTGCTGAATGTCAACTACATCGTTGAACATTAAAATGTCAATAATGGAGAGCCAAGGTACAAACTCGTTCTTAAATTGAGGGTATACCACGGGTTTCGACTTAATAAAATTGAGCTGAATAGCTTTTTCCTCAAAAACTGCTTTATCATAAAGCTCAGTGCCACCAATCGGATTGATATAATGATTGGCTTTTTCCTGCAAACAAATATCAAGGATACGTTCCTGAGCTTTGAGGTGCGTATTTTGGTAAATGGTCGAGCTGGGAATTATTTCCGCCTGGATTCCCAAGTGCTTGGCCACTATTTCCAAACTCGCCGCAATCCAGTCGCTTACTTTCTCCGCATCGAAATTGATAATTTTTTCCGTTACCTCAAAGGCCGATAAATAAAATGGCGACTTTTTGTACCCTTGCTCAATAGTTTTTAAGAGTTTACCCCGCCACTTTGGGTCGCTAGACAACGCAATCTCGTTGATAAGTTTATTTTGACTAGCGTCTTTTAACGGAATCGTAAACAGATAATCTTGCCCATTCACAAGAATCCGATTTCGATTTATCCAGCCTTTATTAATGTAGTTTACGTCATCGTATAGCACAAACTTATCTACGGCATTCATCAGTTGTAAATATCCGATGTACGGCATAAAATAAGGTTGCATAATGGCAAGACGCATATATCAAGATTTTTTAGAGTGGATGAATAAAAGAGGGACGTAAGTAGGGGAGAGAGAACTTCTCGAAAGTTCAAAACTTTCGAGAAGTTGAGCTATTTCAATTTCCTTAGGTAGTAATCTTCTCCCGGCACAATCAAGTCCTTCATCGTTGTGTCAGTTCCTAGTCGAATATCCGTTGGAAGTGGAGGAATGACATTTTTTGAGAAAAACAGATAATCAGCCTCCTTAGGAATAGGCTGAACGCCTTTTTCAAAAGGATTGATGGTAATCAAGCGACGAGTTAGGTGTTTTCCGTATAACGGATATTCAAAGTCATCGTTGATAGTACCCAGCGCAACGGTCGCTGAGTCAGGTACGAGTTGGTCAAATTTTTGATACGCTTTCGTAATATCAGGACGGGCGAAAGTCATTAACTCAATGCGTTCGGTGTTAAATGCCGATTGATGTCCTAAGGCTTTAAAAGGCAAACAGCGTACATTCAAAAATACCGCTAATAAGGCCGAAAGGCATCCGAGCACCGTCACAATACCCACGTATGTCTTGAGTGCCCACGAGTAGCCCGACTTTTCAAGGCTGTATTTATGGCTAAACAAAAGTGTCAAAAAGAGAACGCCCATTACCCCAGTTTCTTGAAAATAGCGTCCCTTCCAAGGATCGTAAGGTGCTGAGTAGGATAAAGCTGCAAAATGTAACAAAAGTGCAATGGCTAAAAACCAGTGGGCAGGAGAACGAACTGCACCAATTAATACCAAAATCAGGAGCGGAAACACCAATGCAAATCCAAAAATACCCCAGTAAGGATTGCCGTTAAAAAACTCAAAACGGCGCTCAAATGTAAACGGAACAATCGAAAATTCGGTGGTTTCATCCAAACGCATCTTGAGCTTATCTTCCAGATAAACCAACGGTTTCCGCATCAATCGGTTGGCTTTTTGGCCAATTTCTACGTTACGAATGCCGTCTAAATTGATAAAATCGTAGGTATAGCGCACCGCATTGCGTGAGCCTTGTTCAAACAGATTACGAAAACCGCCATTAGATGTCGCACGTTCGATAGACTGGTGCTTGAGGGCCGTAGGAGGGCCAATGGGGTGGCCAAATACTTCAATATTTTTTAGATACCCCGTGGGTAATGTCCAAATACAAAAACAAAGTGGAATGGCTACTGCTAGTTTTCCAATGGCTGCCCAGTTAAAGAATCCTGGCTTCGCTCCTTTTTTTTGCCCCCACGCATTTTGTAGAAAAACGGTGTACACCATCACCACAAAAACCGATGGTAAGAGCAATGTAAACGTAACTTTGTGTCCATATACAACGGCAAAAGACATGGCTGCTAAATAAAGATAGCGGTCTTCTCGGGTGATGCGGTAGGTAAAAAGAAAATAAAGGAGCGTACTAAAATAAGCCGTCAACACAATGTCAGTTTCAGTGGTAATGGCTTGCATGAGGAAGTCCAAAAACATGGCAAATGCAAAGGCAGAAAAGAAACTCGCATTCAAGCGATTTTTTCCCACCCGTTGAGCGATGCCAAATACTGCGACTACGGTCATCCAGTACGATAAATGATGGATAAGCTTAAAGGCATTTTCAAACCCGCCCGTCATTAAATACGAAAAAATTTGAATCGTAGTAACGCTTTTGGGGTACGTATCCATGTTCCAGTTAGTCCCGCCAAAATGTGCCATAGTACCCCGCTGAATGTACTGTACGGCTCGGTTGAGATGCCCTGTCATACTGTCCCATTCGTTGGGGACTGTAAACAAAACAAGCACTAAGTTGGTCACCCCAATAATGGCAAGGGTAACAATCATCACACCGAATAAAAACCGTAAATAAGCGCCTCCACTCACATACCAGCGCTGAGTAGCATGCCATCGCTGAACAAGCATTGTAAGAGGAGAAAAGGGCGTTTTTTGGGGAGCTATTTGTGAAAAAATTCCCCAAATTAATGTTGGAGGAATGAAGACTCCCAATGCCCATGCCCAAGTGGCACTAGTAAGATGCAACGGTGATAGGCAAAAACCTGTCACGATAACACTACTAGTAAACAGAATGAACGAAGTCAACAACCAATCAATGAGCGATGGACGGCATAGTTGAGCGGCTGTCCGTCCGATGTATGCTATAAATACACCGAAACCTACTAAACTGAGCAATGCCATCATTACAGGTGTTGGTTTATCAACGCTGAAATTCTTCGGACGTCCTCGTGAGGCAATTCAGCATGAAGCGGTAGACAAAGTACCCGTAGTGCAATATCTTCTGACACAGGGCAGGCTTCGGCATTTACTAAGAAAGGAAGCTTGTTGAGCGACGGATAAAAATAACGACGCGGCACGATTCCATGCTGTCCTAATGCGTCTTTTACCTGTAATAACTTCGCTTCTGATTCGAATACAACGGGATAATAAGAGTAATTTCGTTCCAATCCTTGTGCCCACTGTGGAGTCGCCAAATGCGTCCAATCGAGAAACTCTGTGTACAGATCACAGACTGCTTTACGGGCCTCAATAAGCTGAGGAACCAATGGTATATTACACAAGCCCATGGCGGCGTGCACTTCGGAGTTTTTGCCGTTTACACCCACAAAAAAATAATCATCTCCTCGATGCCCAAAAGCGCGCATCAAGTGCATTTTTTCATCTCTTTCGGGCGTATTGGTTATAATAGCACCCCCTTCAACCGTGTGAAAGAGTTTGGTAGCGTGAAAACTACAAGTAGAAAAATCTCCGTAAGACAGCAGTGATTTTCCTAAGTAGTTGGCACCAAAAGCGTGTGCTCCGTCGTAAATGACGACGAGATTGTGTTTTTTAGCTATTTGCTCAATGGCTTCTACATCGCAGGCGTTACCATAAACGTGCGTAGCCATGATAGCCCGTGTGTGTTCAGTAATAGCTGCCTCAATCAAGTTAGGATTGATACAATACGTGGCAGGGTCGATGTCAACAAAAACAGGTTTGAAGTTCTCCCATACAATCACATTGGTGGTGGCTACGTATGAAAAAGGAGTGGTGATGATTTCACCAGCAGGCTCCAATAACTTCAACGCCATCTGTAGCACAATGGTACCATTGCCACAAAATGACAGGTATTCTACTCCTAGGTATTCTTTTAGTTTTTGTTCTAACTCTTGGGCCAAAGGACCATTATTGGTTAGGTATGCATTGTCCCAGATTCTTTTTAAATAAGAAACATATTCGTCAAAATCGGGAAGGTATGTTTTTGTGACGTTAATCATTCGTGTAGGCAATCCGACCGTTTATACCAATACTTCTGATTGGCTAATTTGAAAGTTAAATTGAGGACGTACATAACCTGGCCATTTGCCATACCAAGTAACGCCTTCACGGTGGTCTTCTACTTCAAACGAGACCGCTTCGGCCAACTGGTATAAAACCGTTGATGTATCTTTGACGACCATCACCGATACTACGTACGACCCATCATTGAGGAAGTTTCCTGGAATCTCAAGTGTAGCAGAAACCAAACCTTTTTCAAAAGATTGAGACGTGGTTCCAACGTTAAAAATACACTCTCCTGTAAATGCATATAAGTGCAAACTTAAGTTGAGGTCGGCTCGTTCTGCCATGTTCCAAAACTCAATATGGACCTTTATAGGAGTGGTTACATCAATATATAATTTCCCGCTGCCATATTCAGGTTCTACCCGAATACTACGAAAACGAACTTCATCCGTTCCTGGGCCTTCTTCGGGAGTTTCCCAAGTGTGCTCAAGGGTTGTTTGCGCAACGTGACTCAGGTAGTTGTTGACTACGTGGGTTGTGTCTCCTTGTAGTTTAAGGCGGCCATGCTCAAAATAGAAGGCACGGTTACATAGCGATTGTACGGCGGCTAGATTGTGGCTTACAAACAAAATCGTACGTCCACTTTCTGACACGTCGCGCATTTTGCCAAGGCACTTTTTTTGGAAGTCGGCATCACCCACCGCCAATACTTCGTCAATGATTAGAATTTCAGGACTTAAATGCGCCGAAATGGCAAACCCGAGACGGACGTACATTCCTGAAGAATAGCGTTTTACGGGAGTGTCCAAAAACTTGTCTACTCCAGCAAAATCGACAATACTGTCGAAGGCAGCTTTGATTTCGTGGCGTTTCATGCCCAAGATAGCTCCGTTCAAGAAGATATTCTCGCGGCCAGTAAGCTCAGGATGGAAACCTGTACCTACTTCAAGCAAACTAGCTACTCTTCCCTTGATTGTTACCTTACCGCTGGTAGGTTCGGTAATTTTGCTCAAAATTTTCAGTAAAGTCGATTTACCTGCCCCGTTGTGGCCAATAATCCCGACGCGATCTCCTTGCTGAACGCTGAAATTTACGTCACGCAAGGCCCAGAACTCTTCGTGTTCTAGCTCATCTTCCTCCCCTTTACCAAAAAAATGCTTAAACTTCTCCGAAAAAGTGTCCCGTAAGGTATAATTCTTGCGAGCCTTTTTTTGGTGATCTATGATGTATTTTTTGCTAATATCTTCCGCAACGATAACCTCCATTAGGCGTATTGGTATTGTTCTAATTTCAAAAGTAATCAAATGTAGTCAACAAACGAATTTTCTTCTTTACGAAAATAGTAAATAGAAAAGCCTAATACGAGCACAATAAGCCCTAACGTACTGTACAAACTACTTACTTTAAAGAAGGCTCCGTCTCCTAAGAGGCACCATTTAAACCCATCAATAATACTGACCATTGGATTTAGGTAGTATAAATCATACCACCAAGCGCCTTGATTGGCTTCTACTAAACTGCTGCTGTAAGCAATTGGGCAGGCATAGAACCCGATTTGGATGATGAAAGGAATCAACTGAGCAATGTCCCTGAAACGAACATTCATCACGGCAAAGAATAACCCAAACGCCAAAGAAGCGGCTAAAGTAAGGAGTACAAAAGCGGGAAAAAGAAGAATTTGCCAACTCGGGAAATGCTGATACCAAATTGCGATAAGTACATACAAAATAATCGAAATAATGAAATCGACAAAACCTACTACGACCGAACTCAATGGCATAATCAAGCGTGGAAAATACGTCTTGGTTACTAGATTGGAGTTCAGCAAAATACTGTGACTTATTTGGGTAAAAGTAGTGGAGAAAAAAGTCCAAATGGTGATTCCTGCCAATACCATCAGCGGGTAAGGAACGCCTTCATCTCCTTTAAATTTGGCTACTTTGTCAAACACAAAAACCATGACAAGCATGGTGGCAAAAGGACGAATCACTGCCCATCCTGCTCCAACAACGGTTTGTTTGTAGCGAACTGACAAATCGCGGCGAGAAAGAATCAATAACAATTCACGATTCTTCCATAGGTCACGCCAGTAGTTTTTTGCTCCATGGCCTGCTTCTATAATTACTTGTTCTGAGTGCGCCATTGTTTTTACTTTCAGATTTAATGCCAAAAATAAAGCTTTGAGCAGGATTTCTCCCACCCAAAGCTCCATTTTCTTGTCTTAGTTTATTTCTTTTTCATATCACTTAGTGCTTCGCCGTAGGTTTGTTTGGCTAACACAAAGATGATGGCAACAATGAGTCCTAACATCGCTCCAAACTTTGTGTTTTCACGAGTGAAAAGACGAGTTTCGAGGGGCAAAACCGCTGGCTCAATAATGGTAAACAACGGAGCTTCTTTGACAATTGACATCCGTAAGTTTTCTAAGCTGCGCGATGCTTCTAAATAGAGGGAAGAAACAAATGTGTTGGTTCGAGTCAAACGCCCTTCTTCGACCTTAGCCGTTGGAGCTACTGCATCAGTGTTGATGACCGTCGTGCGTGCTAAGTTATTTTCCGTGCGATTGAGAACGCGTCCAAGCGAATCAACTCGACGTTGCATGATGCCCATCATCTCACGTGACTTACGCGTTTGGGTTTCTTGGTACACTCGTTCGATGGTTGTCAATAACAACTCCGCAAATGTTTTTGACACTTGCTCATTTTCCATCGACACCGTCAGGTCGTAAAACGCCGTTTTGATATCGGGTTGTAAGATTTTGATTTCTTTATCTTTCACACGATATAGTACTCCATCAAATACTTGACGTTCTACTTTTGTCATAGAATCGCGGCGGTTATGGGTAATACGCACGTTCATCCATTCAGGCAAAAAGCTTGCCCATTCATCTTGTCGTAAGTAAGTAGAGTCAAGGTAATAATTGACAAATTTTTCTTTTTTACCATTGCTCAACGTCACTGTCGAAAGCAAAGCTCTCTCTAGCACTGGACGCGTTTTGATAACGTAAAAAAGGTTTTCGCCCCTAAATAGCCCTGCATCTCCGCCTTGTCCAGCCGCTGACATTCCAAGTAAGCTTCCGAAGCCACCCATGTCTTGCCCGCCTGAAGCGCCACTAATGCTAAAAATAATTTTTGCTAAGTATTGGAGACGTTTATTCTTTTCGGCATCAATGTAATACCCAATCCCTGTTCCGATGGCCGTAATTAATAAGATAATCCACCAGTTTTTAACAATCAGATTTTTGGTCGCTATTAGCTTTTGAAAAATCAGCTTGGGGGTGAGGGTTACTTGTTCTTGTTGTTCCATAAAGCTTTTGGTTGATACTTTTTAGTTTTTGCCTAGTACTCGGAAAGCCAATACAGTAGTAATCAGTGTCATCACAGTTGATGAAATACCAATAACTGATTGTAAGGCGCGCTGAGCTTCCGCAAGATCTGATTGAGTACGTTGTGGTACGTGGATTTCCGAACCAGGTTCTACTTTAGGATATACATTGAAGAACAAAAACTTGCGCGTGCGGTCAATCGAGCCGTTTGGATAAATCACGTATGATTTACGTTTTAGTGACATGCGCGTAAAACCTCCACCTTGAGAGATATAGTCCATAAATGAACTACCACTACGGTACTTAACGGTGGTTGGGAAAAGAAGTTCTCCTTGCAAGCGGACTGTTTCAAGACGTTTTGGAATGTTAATCACATCGCCATCTTGGAGAATGATATCCTCACGGCCACCTGGGCCCCGTAAGATACGACCCAAATCAATACCAATCGCTTCTTGTTTATCTTTAACTACTCCTTCATCATCAAAGCGTCCTTTTTTGGCGTCGTCTGAAATTTCAGATACTGCACGGTTACGTTGTGCAATTTCCTCGTCAGAAAGTGTAATCTTACGTAATAAAGTAGCGCCATTCACATAGGCTTGTGCTGTAAGCCCACCCGCGCGCAGGAGCAAGTCAGAAAGTTTTTCGTCTTTGGCTTTAATACCATAGATCCCAGGGCTTACTACTTCTCCCTTGAAGGTTACAAAGGTTTGCGGTTGGTAGTTAGAGGCAGGACGAACCAATATTTCATCGTATGGTTCAAGTACAAAACGGCTATCGTTGCCATCAAGGGAAAGGTCGCGATTAATGTCAAACAAGAAAATATCAGCTACTTGAGCAGTGGCAGATTGTACGTTGACGTCACGCTTGCGGCGTACTACCTCAATTTGTGCGGTTGCTGCTGATTCTTTAAACCCTCCTGAGCGAATGATGGCATCTTCGAGGGTTAGGTTTGAACTAAAAGGTAGATTAACTTCTGGGCCTTGGTTTACTTCTCCTACTACTTTGATGAAAGCCCCTTCGCGGAGTTCAAATTTAGACGGAATGATTACTTGATCTTCGCGTTGAAGTATCAAGTCTTGCGTCTTGCCATTCAACATATCCGCCAAATTCAACGAAATGTTTTCAATCGATAAATCTTCACGGGTACGAATTACGTTAACCCGCCCCGTAAAGGCTTCTCCCGTAATTCCTTCAGCACTTTTGATAAGCTGGAGCAGTGTTTTGTTTTGATCCAATGAATATTGTCCAGGACGGAAAACAGGCCCAGAAATCGTCACCATGTTTTCAAAACGAGCCAAGAGCATTTCGGCCGTAATTTCATCGCCATTTTTGGGTATATATTTGTCATATTCACTCGAACGAACGTCTACAATACGGCGCTCTTTGGTGGTAAGTCCAAGTATTTTCAAACGGTCGGTGTACGCATTGTCGGTAAAGCCACCAGAATACGTGATTACGTTATTGATGGTTTCGTTTTCAAGTAGTTCGTACAATCCTGGACGCTTTACATTGCCTTTGATTTCGACACGTTTTTTGTAGACACTAACTTGGATGATGTCATTGTCTTGCAAACGAATATCGGAATTCAAGGTACCATTCATCAATAGTTCGTACAAATCAAGCGTAGCGACGGTCTTGTTTTTACGAACCACCTGAATCTGACGAAATGAGCCTAACTCGTTGGGACCTCCTGTAAGATATAACGCATTCAACGCTGTAGAAAGCGACGATACGTTATACGTACCCGGCGTAGTGACTTCGCCCAACACTGTCACACGAATAGTACGAATCCGTCCCAAACGTAATTGCAAAAAGGTGCTTGCTCCGCTACCTGGCGCTCCTAAGTTGTTGTAGTAAGGAGCTAAGCGAGTGATTAACTCTTTTTGGGCTTGCTCAATTGTCCTTCCGCTTAACTGAACAGGACCTACGGCTTTGACAAATGCAAAACCGTCGGAATTGACGGGCAATTCTAACAACGATTGCGAATAGCCATAAATGTACCCCATCAATTCATCGCCTGGACCAATGGTATAATCACGAGGCGTGGCTAGATTTTCAGAAGGGGCAAACGATATGCTTGGGTTGTTGAAAAGCTGATAACCGAAAATTTTACGGCGGATTTTACTCAACTCGGCTTGGCGGTATGCCTCTTCGGTGTCTTCTTCCGACTTTACTTCGGCATCAGTCGCCTTGTCTTTTGCTTTTTCTACTTGGTTGTTAAGTGCCTTAGGATCTGCACTTTTCTTGGCGTCACTTCCCTTGTCTGCCGTTGTTGTAGTCGACGTTGTTGAGGTAGGAGCGGTAGCGCCGGGGGCTGTAGCGGCAGGAGCTTGCCCTTGTGAGGCTGCTGGACCAGTACTTGAACTACTACTTCCTGTACCAGCAGGAGTTTGGGCGTTTACCAGAGAGGCTGTTATTAAACTAATCGACAATAAATGTAAGATTGCGCGTCCTGCGCTAAAATCTTTAAAAAACTTCTTCATGAAATGTGTTTCAGAGAATAAAGGTAGATTCTGATTAACAATTAATTAACACGATTGATAAGCCAATATTTATACAGAATCAAATTGGCCGACAAAGTAACGCAACTTTTTCAGTTTTTTAAACTTTTTTCTTTTTTACGGCCATTTTCTGGGCTTAATGTATGATTTTTCCGATATTTTCATGGTTTTGTCATTACTTTGTTTTCACTTATAATGCTTCGTTTGTATTTACAAAAAAGAACTTTGTTTTACAAAGTAAATAATTTACCCACTACTATTCCAACTTTTTTAGGGGAAATATTTTAGCCCCGCTTCTTTGTGGATTTCTACCTACTAACGCTCAACTGGCGATGGAGTTGTGCTAGCCCGTGTCTTGAGACCCAAAGTTGCTTGTGCTTCATCATTAAAAATTGTAAGTTTGTGAAATCATATCAATGGCTATCTACAAGCCCGTCCCCAAAAATTCTTTTTAACTATTAATGGCAGAACAAGTAAAGTACGACGAAAGCAGTATTCGTTCGCTCGACTGGAAAGAACACATCCGATTGCGTCCTGGAATGTACATTGGTAAGCTTGGCGATGGCTCAGCCGCCGATGATGGTATTTATGTGTTGGTCAAAGAGATTGTTGATAACTCGATTGACGAGCACACAATGGGCTTCGGAAAAACAATTGATATTAAAATTTCGGAATATCGCGTTGAAGTACGCGACTATGGACGTGGAATCCCGCTTGGAAAAGTGGTAGACTGTGTTTCGAAAATCAATACAGGTGGAAAGTACGATTCGGGTGCCTTCCAAAAATCGGTAGGACTCAATGGGGTCGGTACTAAAGCCGTCAATGCCCTTTCGGCCTATTTTAAAGTACAATCGTTTCGGGAAGGTAAAACCAAATGGGTAGAGTTCCGTAAAGGTGAGGTGGTGACCGAATCGGGAGAAGACGAGACAAATCAGCGCAACGGAACGTTGATGATTTTTGAACCTGATAATACCATCTTCAAAAACTATCACTATATCCCGCAGTTTTTGGATAACATGATTTGGAATTATTGTTATCTCAACGCAGGATTGACGATTAATTACAACGGTCAAAAATTTGTTTCCCAAAATGGGTTGCTTGACTTGCTCCGCAACAAGACCGATGAAGAGTCGATTCGCTATCCTATTATCCACCTTAAAGGGGCAGATATTGAGATTGCAATGACGCATGGTAATCAATATGGGGAAGAATATTATTCGTTTGTAAATGGCCAGTATACCACACAGGGGGGAACGCACCTCGTGGCTTTTCGGCAATCGTTGGTAGATACCGTCCGCGACCACTTTGGGAAAGATTATGCCGTTGAAGACATCCGGGCGTCTATCATTGCGGCTGTCAGTGTTCGGGTGCAAGAGCCTGTTTTTGAATCACAAACCAAAACGAAGTTGGGTTCTAATAACATTTCACCCGACCCCAACAGCCCTACTGTGCGGACGTTTGTCAATGATTTCTTGAAAGCAAAGCTTGACAACTTCCTTCACATGAACCCGACGATTAAGGAGGCGTTGAAAAAACGGATTGAGCAGTCGGAACGTGAACGTAAAGAGCTGGCGGGTATCAAGAAACTAGCCAACGAACGGGCAAAAAAAGCGAGTTTGCACAACAAAAAACTCCGTGATTGTCGCATTCACCTTCCCGACGTAAAATCGGACGATCGTTACGAAACCACCCTCTTTATTACCGAAGGAGACTCGGCGAGCGGTTCGATTACTAAATCTCGCAACGTACAAACCCAAGGTGTATTTAGTCTTCGTGGAAAGCCCCTTAATTGCTTTGGATTAACCAAAAAAGTGGTATACGAAAATGAAGAGTTTAACTTGCTTCAACACGCCTTGGACATTGAAGAAGGGTTAGAAAACTTGCGTTTTAACCGTATTGTCATCGCTACTGATGCCGACGTAGACGGCATGCACATTCGGTTGCTAATGTTGACATTTTTCTTGCAGTTTTTCCCTGATTTGGTCCGAAACGGACATTTATACATTCTACAGACGCCTCTTTTCCGCGTGCGCAATCCACGAAATCACAAAGAGACAATTTATTGCTATAACGAAGAAGAACGACAGAAAGCCCTCAAGAAGTTGGGTGGACAAAAAAAGGTCGAAATCACGCGTTTTAAAGGATTGGGCGAAATTTCACCCGAAGAATTTGGGAAGTTTATTGGGGAAAATATCCGCCTAGAACCCGTCATTTTGAAGAAAGATACGACTATCCCTAAACTATTGACGTACTACATGGGGAAAAATACACCCGAACGCCAACGGTTCATTATTGATAACTTACGAGTTGAAAAAGATGTGATTGACGATCCGAACGTCGCAGCTTAGGTTATTCCCTTGTATGTTTTTGTAAAAACCTGACTTACATCAGTTTAAATGTAGGTCAGGTTTTTCATTTTACAGCTATGGAAGCCTCATTTTTGAATCGAACATTTAGCCCTAAAGCCTTTCTTCCCCTAGGAAGCTCCGAAGAGAAGGAGTCGTTTGAGGTGCTCAATCGACTATTAATTCAGCAATTCAACGACGTGTGGAGTAACGACCTCGCGCCCCGTACCGTTGTGGTGATTCCTAGCTTGACACTCGACGAGCAAATGTCTACCAAAATCACGGGCCACCATCATTATGAAGAGCGCCTTTTGTGCTTGCTGATGCTTCTCCGTAAACCTCGTACGCAAGTAATTTATGTGACAAGCCACGCTATTGACCCCATTATCATTGATTACTATTTACACTTACTCCCAGGAATTCCCAGTTGGCACGCGCGACAACGCTTAACTTTGCTTCATTGTAACGATACATCCCCCAAAAGTCTTACGGCCAAGATACTTGAACGCCCGCGGCTTATCGAGCGAATTTGTCAAGCCATTCCTTCCACCTCATCTGCTCATTTGACTTGTTTTAACGCAACTCCGCTTGAACGTGCTTTAGCCGTTCGACTAGGTATTCCTTTGTACGCTCCAGACCCCGACTTAGCTTACTGGGGCACAAAAAGCGGAAGTCGAAAGCTTTTCAAAGAGGCCGCTGTTCCACATCCCTACGGCTTTGAGGATTTACGGGATGAAAAAGACATATTAGACGCCCTTGTCGCGCTAAAAAACAATCATCCTGCTTTGCAAAAAGCATCAATTAAACTCAACGAGGGTTTTTCGGGAGAAGGAAATGCGGTTTTTCGTTTTGATACTATTCCTGTCTCTTCTCTAGGCACTACGCTCCAGACTACGTTGGCAACACAAATAGAATTTGTTGACCCCACGCTAACCTATGATGCTTTCTTAGAACGCTTTGCCCAAATGCAAGGTATTGTGGAAGAGTTTATTGAAGGTAGTGACAAGGCTTCACCGTCGGTTCAATGCAGAATTGACCCTTTAGGTCGAACAGACATTATTTCTACCCACGACCAATTGTTAGGAGGAAATGCTGGACAAGTTTTTTTTGGATGTACCTTTCCTGCGGATGATGCCTACCAGGCAGAACTCTGTGCAATGGGAGAAAGCGTGGCACAAAAGCTCGTAACCAAAGGCGGTTTGGGGCGATTTGGAATTGACTTTATTTCAGTCAATACACCTTTGGGCTGGAAACATTATGCTATCGAAATCAACCTTCGAAAAGGCGGAACAACGCATCCGTACTTGATGCTGCAATTTTTAACGGGCGGAAAGTATGAGCACACGAAACGTTGCTACCTTATGCCCAATGGGCAGATTCGTTACTACTTCGCTACTGACAATTTAAAAGACGCTCGTTACCAAGGGCTTACCCCGCAGGATTTGCTAGAAATTATGGTCTTTCACGGGTTGCAATACGACGACGCTACCCAAGAGGGCGTATTTTTTCACCTAATTGGTGCTCTCTCCGAACATGGCAAATTAGGCCTTACGTGCATTGGCACGAGTCCTCAGCGGGCGCGTATTTTTTACCAAAAAGTAATCGAGGTATTAAACATAGAAACTGCTTAAACACTGGCATATTTGCGTTTACGCCACCACTGCCATACCAAGCCCACCAGGCCTATCAATACCAAAGGCCCTACCAAATTCAATAATTGCCACTGCATACGTTCTTCTTTGAGGCGAAGTTTGTCTAACGGCCGAAGCGTAACTTGTTTGTTGCGAGCCGTAATTAACCCTTCCGAATCAGCTAGATAATCGACTGCGTACAAGGCAAAATCACGGTTAGCAAAGGTATTGCCCGACAGACGGTCGTACCCTAATGGCAAAGGAGCATTGCGTTTATAATCTATATCATTGACAATCAAATCGCCGTCAGACACTACAATGAGCTGAGTGGGTTTGCTTTTGCCTATAAACGACTTCGTGCGAGGGTCGTTGGGCAGCAAACGGTTGTTGTACAACGACGTAAAAGCCCCTTCCAACAAAACTGCAATGGGTTTTTCACCCGCGTTGTATTCACGGGGGTCGGGTTGCTGACGGGCCTCGTTGTAACCCACCAATACGGGGGCTTTTCGCAACTGCGTGTAGCGAGAGGTCAGCAACAAGGGAGTCTTCTTGATGCCCTCGGCCTGAATCGTATCAATACTGCTAGGAAAACGGGTATAAAGCGCATCCAAATTGCGGACGATTGGGTGCTTACCAAAGTTATTAATCAATGGGAAAAAGCGCCAAGGCATGGGTTGTATCTGGGGTTTGTCGCCCATGTTTCCTACGTTGAGCGGAATCATGGCACAACTCAAGTCTTTGATTAAGTTTTGATTGATTCGACAGCCATATTTGAACAATAAATCGTCGAGATTGATATTTAACGGCTGCGCAAATGTTCCTTCAAGGCTTACACTATCGACCTTGGCACCGTCGGCAAACATCAATAACTTTCCGCCCCGCATCACAAATTGGTCGAGGCGAAATTTCTCATCTTCGCTAAACGGAGTGTCGGGTTTGGGGATGATTAACAAATCACCTTTGTCCCAGCTTTCGGGGTTTTGAATATCGAAGTAAAGGTCATAGTTCTGCTGGAGGTTGGCCAAAAAATCTGAAAAACGAGGCGGAGGTACTTGTGTGTGCCCCACCAAAATTCCGATTTTTTTACGGTCTTTTTGCGCTAATCGACGGATGGCTGAGGCCAGTTCAAACTCAACCCCTTCGTACGACTGATTCAGTTGCTCTTCCGACGTCGCCGATTTGTTTCCTTTCAGTAACTGTACGGGGTATTCTTTGCCTTCGTACACCAAAACAGCCCCTGGAAATACCAGCCGCTCGGTGCGTTTTCCTTCTTCATTAGCGAACAAATTGGTCGGAATCAGTCCTTTGGCTATCAGTTCTTCTTGTAGTTTAGGGTCGGTTGGTTCGATAAAGCGATACGCCACGTTGCTACCGCTATAGTCCACAAACGACTCAAGGGTTTCTTGGATAGCCCTTTCCAAACGTTCGAAGCCCGCAGGGAAATCGCCCGTGAGATAGACCTTAATCACCACTTGGTGGTCGAGGTTTTGGAGAAGTTTTTTGGTGGCGTCGGAGATGGTGTAGCGTTTTTCTTGAGTTAAATCCCAACGAAAAAATACAAACGCCCCAATGGCATTTATTCCGACTAAAATCCCAATAAAAATAGCAATGCGTGCAAGGTTAGACTTCATACGTCCCAATTTTCGACCAAAGATACACCAAAAACGAAAAACGAAGACGTATCGCGTTCGGAGGGCGTTTTTTTGTTACTTTAGGATTCCGTTACAACCCTAAATTATGGCTAGTCAACACCTAAGTTATTTTATGCACGCCTTTAGTCATTTGCATCGTGACGCCAAAAAAGGGGGGGCACCCCACAAGCCTATTTTACTTCTTGCTATTCTTCATGAATACGAATTGGGTAGAATCCAAGACAATAAAATCTTCATTACGCCCGAATTAATCCATTCATTTTCAGTCTTCTGGAATCAATTCGTTACTGCCGACCACGACCAGCGGTTTGCGTTACCGTTTTATCATTTGACAGGTGAAAAAGGTAAGTGGTGGCAACTTGTACCGAATGTAGGCTGTGAAATATGGATTGAAAATGCGGGCTCAATGCGAAGTTTCGGCAATTTGAGTGCTGCCGTTGCTTACGCTGAAATTGACCCAAATTTGGCAGTGCTGTTAGCTAACCGCGATAGTCGAGAAATATTGAAACAGGCACTTTTAAAAGTATATTTTTCCGATAAACATCCGCACAACGTTGAAAATCAGGGGTCTAACTATTTGGGTAATTTGAGAAACGAAGTGTATGAGCCTTCGGCCGAATACAAGACCAAGTTACTAAATCTCAAAAAACGCCTTGACCCAGAAACGTATCAAATCGAAGTCTATAACCGAGGGATGATTTTTCGGAGGGAAGTAGTAAAAATCTATAATGAAACCTGCTGTATTTCAGGACTTCGGGTATCGGCTGTGTTTACGATTATGATGGTGGACGCTTGCCATGTTGTACCATTTGCCCAAAGTTTTGATAACACTCTCACTAATGGTATTGCCCTTTGTCCTAATTTACACCGTGCTTTTGACCGAGGATTGATTTCAGTGAATGAAAACTACGAAGTAATTCTTTCCCAATCCTTTAAAGAAAATGCCCAAAGTGAGTACAGTTTCTCAAAAATCGAGGGCAAAGCTATCGCGTTACCAAAAGACAAAGACTTTTGGCCATCGTTGGTTAACTTTGAATGGCATCGTAAAAATGTGTTTAAGAAATAAACCAAGAAACTGTTCAACTGCTTCGATGGGAAAAATGATGTAGCTGTTGGAAACCCAAGCTGGTTTGCGTTTTTAACGCATGACACCTTTCCCACAACGATTTCAGACGCTTGCAGCGTGATAAATTAACGAGCCTCATGCCACCCCTACGGGGCTTCTTGGACGGGGAGAATGGCTCTTTTCTACTAAGAT
>Ga0209570_1000566_pt1 | contig 37717 bp, 58 predicted proteins | sample EBPBio172007_DNA_FD_185861 | JGI IMG/M metagenome (GOLD analysis project Ga0209570, IMG submission 185861) | Wastewater treatment Type I Accumulibacter community from EBPR Bioreactor in Madison, WI, USA - Reactor 1_9/17/2007_ DNA (SPAdes)... | ecosystem: Engineered > Bioreactor > EBPR >... | reverse complement strand
AATTATAATTTGAGAGGTAATTTTCATAATCTTCTACTTTCTTAATTTTAGTTAAATGTAAGGAAAAACTTTTTCCAATTACCGCACTTTTATAGGGCACAAAATGAAAAGTCTAAACTAATACACAACAAAAAAAGCCAAAAAACCCCATAAATAAACGGTTTTTAAAGTTTTACATTTTATAGCTTATCTAAAATAAAATGTCATTTATCTATGGCTTAATTACTCATTAAATAAACTTTAAATACACTTTTGCAGCATATTAAATGACTGATCTGCCTCTTTATGTACATTATCTACCAAACATACACCGGGAACGCTCAAATAGGGCGTTTTTTTTAGTATTAAAGGCGGCAAGTATTGCGGATTATTAGTAGGAATTACGATTTAGGAACCCGGCATTATAAAAAGCTAAAAAAATTGAAAAAAATCGAGTTAGATTTAGGTTTAGGTATAGGTTTAGGTATAGAAAAACAACATATATTTTTAATACTTAAACTATATATTTATGCAAAAAAGCGGTAAAAATTGTACGAAAATTACAAACTCAATACCCTATTTTTCACAAAATAAAACGAAAAAAACGCCATTTTAAAGGCGTTTTCGTGTGTTTTGTAATATTTTAGGGAGAAAATTTAGAGAATATGCTTTTTTATTTCTTCCATATCAGCTTCTAAATTGTTCATTCTGTCGAAAATTAAAGATGGGTTTGTAAATTCAAATATTAATGCGCCTTTAACTTCCCAAACCTCTCTAATTGTAGATGGTTCTAAATTTATGTTTGGATATGCTCGCCGATCTAAATTATCAGACTTGCAGATCAGATTATTATATTTTTCAATTCTATTTAAACAGCGTTTAACCAAAATACCTTCCTCATCATTGTCCCAATCTTCGTGAACTATAATGTAAACTCTATCATCTTTAATATTTTTATTCCAGTCTTCAACCCACTCACCAATTGCATAACTTTTATTATGAAGTGTTAAATTCATAGACTGACCTTTCACTTCAAATGCTCTGAAGGTTCCATTATTGAGTCCCGGCATTCTGTATGTTGGTAGTTTGCTTATGAATTCCTCTTTATAATAGCCATCTAAATAACCGGCACGTGCTTTTACAGGAACCAAAACTATGTTTTCATTTTCGTGCTTATCAACGGTAACTACTTTTGGTAAATTATATTTTATGATAGGCTCAGAAACTATCATCGGATTTTCGTAGGTTTTATGCATCGGTTCTACTCCGGTGATCAACCAATCTAAACTCAAATTTTCAAACTCGTTTGAAATATCTCGCAAAATGTCAAAAGAAGGTTTCGCATCTTCTTTTTTAAGACGGTTTAGCTTCTCAGGTGAGGAGTAGTGCAACCTTTTTGCTAATCCAGAGACGTTTTTAAGTCCGTATGAATCAATAATTTGCTCTAAACGCGCAAAGAAGTTTGAATTATTTTTCAAATTTGTTTGCATTTTTCAAACTTGTTTGTATATTTGCGTAAATATTTAACGCAAAGGTAGAAACATTATGCAAACCGACAATAAAAAAATTAAAATTTCTATAAGCGATGTTGCAAGAACATTAAACCTTCCTGTTTCAACAGTCTCCTCTATTAAGACGAGAAAGTCTCCAGCAGATAAGTATCAAAAAATATTGGAATGTGAACAAAAATTAATAGAAGGGCTGAAAAAGATTCAGGAGGAAGTTCTAACGGACGAAAAACTTTAAAATTTAGAATTATGAAACCGATTTCAACAACTCACTTAACGATTCTTTCAGGTTGCCTTATCAAATATTGTTATCACATTACAATTTTTGGCAAGTTCAATTTTTTATGGAATTACAGAAACGATTTTAATTTCTAAAAATGGCTTACGAGTTTCACAATAATGTTTTAACCGTTCCGGCTCGAGTTCTCTATGAGGAATTCGACATTATGAGCAAAGCCAATTACAACTGGCATTGCACATCGGGAAAAATCCGCCGCGCACGCGAAGGCAAAGGTCTTGGTAATTATGCGTTGGTGGAATTTGAAACATTACCGGAGCGTTTCCGCGTGGAAGTTGTAAAAGTATTGGGTTATCCACCAAAAAAGCAGGTGCAACATCAGATTTTAAAACATTTCAAAACTGATTACGAAGCGGTTGATTATTTCGCTACCTACAAAATAGATGAATACCGAACATTATCTCCTGAGCATCAGGAACAGTACTGCGCCGATGCCCAAATGCTACACGCTTTGGATATTTATATTAAAGAAATGAAGATGTTTCGCAAGTCGCGAGGCGGTTCCATTACCAAAGTTTGGGACGATGCCGCAAAAGCCGTTTCCGAAGTGAAGGAACAAACCGGTCATAAATTACCGGGAACCTCAAGACGATTGAAGGAAAAACTTGAAGGATTTCAGAAAAACGGTTATGAATATTTGATTTCAGATAAATTCCTTTCTCAGAATGCTGCAAAAATTGTGGATGAAAAACAGGAGGCGGTATTGAGGAAACTTTTAAGACAATACCAATCGTTCGACAACGAGCATATTGCAGCGCAATACAATGTTTTTGCAGATGCAATGGGTTGGGAAGCCATTTCCGCAGGAACTGTTGGAAATTATAAGAAAAAATTTGCGCTTACCGTGGATTCTTTTACCGGTGGTAAAAAAGAGTTCAACAAAAAATACAAAATGCAGATCAAGCGTCGCGCTCCACAACATCCAATGGCTTATTGGACGCTCGATGGTTGGAAAGCGGAACTATTATACCAAAAATTTGAAAACGGTAAAACAACGTATCACAATCGCCTCACGTTGGAAGTTGTTTTGGATGCCGCCACAAAATATCCTGTTGGTTACGCGATTGGTGAACAGGAAAATACAGAACTTATAAAAGCCGCTTTAAGAAACGCTGTACTTCATACCGAGGAATTGTTTGGTTTCAAACACAAAGTGTATCAGATACAGGCGGACAACTATGCTAAAGGAATAATGTTCCCAATTTATAGAGCGGTTGCAAAAAATTTCATTCCAACTACGGTTGGTAATGCACAGGCAAAAATTATTGAGCCCTGGTTCAACACTTTTAATAAAAAATATTGTCGTCCTGAACCAAATTGGAGCGGTTACGGTGTGAAAGCAAAAAACCAACCAAATCAGGATTATTTATCTGCCACAAAAAAACAATTTCCGACAGAGGAGCAGGCATATCAGCAATTATTTACACTCATAGAAAAAGCGCGTGCCGATGCTTTGGAAGATTATAAAGCGGCTTACGAAACTGCTCCTGATGATTTGAAAACCTTATTGAGCGAAACGGATTTTTATAAAAATCTAGGCATTAAAAAACAAAAAACAACCAAACACAGAGGTGTAGGTATTGAATTCGAGATTCACAAAATTGGGTACACTTACGATTCTTTCGACCTCAATTTCAGAAGGCATACAGATTTGGATTGGGAAATATTCTTTGCACCGGAAAATATGAGCCGCGTTTTGGCTCACAATCCGCAGAAGGGTTTGTCATTTATGCTTGAGGAAAAATATGAGCCGGCAATGGATTTATATTCTCAACAATTTGAAGACAAAAACCAACTGAAGCGTGTGCAAACTTTCAACCGATTGGCAATGAATGAAATTATGAATGAATATGCAGAGGACGCCAAAGTTTTGAAAGACGTAATAAACGACATTAAAGAAATTGATCCTACGCTTGATAAAATTTTGCTCACCAACAGCACAGGTCATCACAAAGACGAACGCAACGGCACTAACCAAAAACAGGCGAAAAAAATTGCCGAAAAATCGGAAGCCAAAGAGCAACAAAAGCGTGAAAATGATTGGAACGACGAACACGAGGACTATCTGAAACAAAAAGTAAATCTTAATAAATATTTTGATAATGACTAAAGCAACTAAAGAAAATGTGATGAATGCGCTGGAAGCGTGGATGGATGACAATGGTTTTTCTGCCAATGAATTTGCCACAAAATATAAAATTCCCGCTAACTATATTTCATACATGCGCCGTGGACAATACTTTGTTCCAGTAGATGATAAGGAAGTAACTATTGATGATAAATATTTCAGAATCATAGCTGATGCCATTGGTCTAAATATTTCCGGAAATATAGATTATTGGAAATTCAAACAAACACCACAGGCTTTACAAATGTTCGCCACTTTGGAAGACGCCAAATTGTACGGCTACACCAATATCATCATCGGTGAAACCGGATGCGGAAAAACATACGTTTCCGATGTTTTCATCCGTGAAAATCCAAAGGATAATTTCAAAATTACGGTCGGTTCTATGGACACCATTGTTGACCTTTTGGATAAACTTTGCGACGCACTCAAAATTCCACAAACCCACAGCAAAAGCAGAAAAATATCGTCCATCATAAAGGAACTGCAACGCCTAAGACTGAACGGAAGAAATCCTATTGTAATTTTCGACGAGGCAGAATACATGAAGCAAAGCACATTGTGCAACATCAAAGAATTGCACGACCACCTAAATAAAAAATGCGGACTTGTACTGATTGGAACCGACCAGTTGGATTACAAACTCGACAAACTGAAAAAGAAAAACAGTCCGGGAATGCCACAGTTTTATCGCCGGGTAAAATACGGAATCCGACGATTAAAAAGCATTGATACGCGCTTTAATGAGTTTTTAAATGACATCAAAGACAAAGATTTAAAGAAATTTTTGCAACGCGAATGCGACAATTACGGCGAGCTTCACGATGTGTTGGTTCCGTCGATGCGAGAAGCCGACAGACTTGGCGAACCACTCACAGAAGAGCTTGTACGAAAAGTGTTGAACCTACCAAAATTGAATTAATGGAAGAGGTGATTTTACAAAGTTTGGACTTGCTGATTTTAGCCACTAATGATTATGCAACCGTATTAGAGCAGAACTTGCCCAAACAAAATGCAAAATAGCAAATTCCGAAAAAATACAACAAAAAATAAAAGTGTTAGATGCCGCAGGCGAAAGACTAGATAAAGTATTGAAATTGAAATGAACAAAGCCCTCTCCTCATCAGACCTGTTAGCAAAAAAATATGAGCTCTTTGACTTTACCGGCGAATTTTTGGAAGCGTTTTCCAAACCGGAAACCTCCGGGACTTGGTTTATCTACGGAAACTCCACCAACGGAAAAACAAGTTTCCCGCTACAACTGATAAAAGAGATTGCCAACCACAAGCGAGTACTTTATAACTCATTGGAAGAAGGCGCAGCACACACCATGCAGGAGGCGTGGATTACAAATAAAATGCAGGATTGCAAGAAAAAGGTTCAAGTCATTTGCGAAAGTATGGAGGAACTGGATGCACGGTTAGAAAAAAGGCAAAGCGCAGATGTAGTAGTAATAGACACTTGGCAATATACGATGATGACCTTCAACGATTATTTGAAACTCAAAAAAAAATATCCAAAAAAGTTGTTCATCTACAACAGCCAGTGCGAAGGAAAAAACCCGATCGGAAAAGCCGCACTCCGAGTAATGTACGATGCGAGTTTGAAAATTTGGGTAGAAGGTTTCAAAGCCTTTAGCAAAGGAAGATATATAGGCAGAAATGGCGGTGAATATGTTATTTGGGAAGAAGGCGCACTAAAATATTGGGGAACAGACTAAACTAAAAAAAATGAAAAGATACACCGACGAAAATCGCACCGTTGCACAGGAAGTTCTCGCTTTAGACAGCATTTATAAATTTTTGAATGTGGCTGAAAGAATCTCGCTTCACAACGGACAAAAATACACCGACAATATTTGGAATTACGCCAATTGGATTATGAGCCACGATTGGAACTCGCCATTCATGAAATACCCGGAATTCGATAAAGACCAACTTTATTTTGAAGACCACAACGGCGATTTAAGACCGCTCACAGAATATCCGGAAACCTATCCGCAAGTAACGGAATCAATTTTAAAATTATAGATATGAGTAAAAGAAAACTTTTTAGAATGCACATAACGATTGGAAGGAAACCCGATCATGTTAGAAAGATTAGATATAGAAGTTTTGGTTTAAACTTTTTGATTTTCGCAGCAAATTATAAAGATGCGATGGAAAGTGCGGAGGAGTATTTCAATGAAATAAGAAAAGATGATGATGTTTATTTAAAAAGTAACACCGGGACCGAAATTAAATATGACGCACTTTTTCAAAGCAAAAAATTAAAAAATGAGTGAATTCTTCCCACCCACAGAACAGGAACTCGACCAAATGATTTTGGAGGTTCAGCAGAAAATGAACGATGCAGAAAATCAGCAGGAATACGACCAACTGCACGACAAGCTGAAAGAATTGAGAGAACAGAAACGACAATTAACCATTAAAAATAACATCCTATGAAAATAGAAGACTTGCTTAAAAAATCCGTGCAGGATTTGTCACCGGAAGAGCTTCAACAGGTGATGCAGTACCAACAGAAAAAACAGCGTGAAGCCAAAGAAAAAGAGCGAAAAGAATATGAAGCCGGAAAAGATTTAGACATGGCGGTAATGTGCGAAACCGCACAGGAGGCAAGCAAAATTTTGGAACGGCTGAAAAGCATGGCGCACCAAAAATTGGAGGCGCACCACCAAAAGCTCAACGAATACGGCGACATCCGCACCAATTCAAAAGGCGGTTATACTTTGGTTTCCACTGATAAAAAATTGAAAATCAAACGCCGTAGAGACACCCAACCCATTTGGGATGAAAGAAGTACGAAAGCCTTGGAATTAATCCACGCCTTCCTGAATGATTTTGTGAAAAAGCGTGACCAGAAAATGTTTGAAATCCTGATGGGTTTCTTGGTGAAAAACAAAAAAGGCGATTTGGAATACTCGTCTGTAATGAACCTGCTGCAACATGAAGACAAGTTCGATGATTCACGTTGGAAGGAAGGGCTTCACCTTATTAAAGAATCTTACAGCAGCCTCTTAAAAGGATGGCAGTACGATTTTGAGATTTTGGACCAGGAAAGCGGCAAATATCAAAAGTTGGAACTTAATTTCTCTGCGCTGTAATGGAAGCTTTGCTATTGATCGGCGTATTCGGTTTAGGGATAATTATCGGCGTTTTCCTTACCGTGATCATGATTGGAATTGCCGACGGATTTATGGGTGATTGATTGACAGCCGGAAAGACGGCGGTTCTCCGTAAAAATTACCGTAATCAGTCGGGAAAAGGTTTTGAGAAGGTTCGAATCCTTCCGGAGAAACAAAAGAAGTATAACGGTTCACGGCTTGGCGTCAGTGCGGCGGAGAAGTTCCGAAAGTTCTACAAAGACTGAAAGTCGAAAGAAGCAATCGGCTTGAATTTGAAAAATTCAATGCCGCATTGCGCCAAACTGATGTTATGTGATGTAGTTTTTTTAGCGTTGGCAAATTGGCTTGAAAAGCCAAAACTTAAACAGAAAATTTATGAAAAAATATAATTTGATTTATGTGGATTGTCCTTGGAAACAAAAAGCAGGTAGGAAACTTTCTGATTACCGAGTTGAAAACGGAAAACAGATTTGGAATAGCGATACTGTAATTTCTGACGATTTGCCTTATGATACAATGACGGTTGATGAAATTGCAAATTTGGATGTAAAATCAATTTCCGAAAAAAATGCATTTCTTTTCTTTTGGGTAACCAATAAACACCTTTTTAACGCTCAAAAAATTATTGAAAGTTGGGGATTTCGCTATGTTGCCTGTATCACTTGGAAAAAGAAAAGAATGGGCGGTGGTTTAGGCGGTGTTGTTAGAATAACTTCTGAATTTTTAATGTTCTGCAGACGAGGAAATTTGAAAGCGTTGGGAAACATTCCCGAAAGTGTTATTGAAGCGAAAAGACCTTATGTAAATGGTTTCCCTTGTCATTCTAAAAAACCTGAAATATTCAGAGAATTAATTGAAAGTATAACACCTGCAGGAAACAAGTTAGAAATGTTTGCAAGACACGAAACTGAAGGTTGGGATGTTTTTGGAAACGAGGTTAAAAACAGCATAAAGATAAAAAATAAAGAAATGGCGAAAAATTATTGCTTATAACGGCAAAGCATCTTGCGAGGCGTGGCTTGATTGCTCGCAAGTGCTACTAAAACAAAACTAAACATTCCACCACGTCTTGCAAATGCAGTGTTATCTGTAGCCGAAAATTATAAAAAATGAAAATAAAACGCATAGAATATGAAATTGAACCAATAAACGATTTTTTTAGAATAGTCATTTTTGAAGAAGAAAACAAATTTAAAATTGGCTTATCATTCATTGGGAATTTTGGCACTGATTCTTTTTTAATATTTAAAAATCTAATAGTTGGTGCAATGGGTTATATGGCAAATAAAGAAGATGTTGATAGGTCAGCATTAAGGTTTGATAGTTTTGAAGAATGTAAAATATATTTAGAAAATATAACGATTAAAAAGTTTAAAAAAGAATTTACAAAAGGTGAAATTAAAGAAAGTAAATTCTTAATAGCACAGCGTTTTTAATCGGTTACAGATAACGTTCCGAAGATTGGCGAAGGTGCGACAATTCAGGCACTGAATTTCGAGCCGAAGCCTTTCAGTAGCACTTTTGCCAATCTTATGTTATCTACAGTTTTTTAAATATTATAAAATGGAATTATCAATAATAGAACAAGAAAAAGTTGAGAAGGTTACCTCATTGGTTCAACCTTTTGACAAATTAGAATATGACCAAATTAAAGGAGCAATCCTTTCAAATAAAGACGATTTGTTATCTTATTGGTATTGTCAGAATGATAAGTGTATGGAATTAGGAATGAAAGAATTAAGAAAATCATTGCCAAAACACACTCGTTTAAAAAGAGAATATTCTTGTAATGATGGCGACCACGATTCATTTGAGGTTTGCGAACAATGCGGAAAGCCTTTAAATAAATATTTGACTTGGTTAGATGACGAATTAAAATATTTAGAAGAAGAAATATTGACAATCGAAGATGTTCAAGATGAATATAACGCATTTAGAATTGTGGGGATGCTTCAATCTTCTTTTTGGTCGCAAGATAAATTCAACGCTGAAAATGTGCGAGTTCGATTCTTTCAATTAGTTGAAAAGTTAGCAACATTGTTGGGAGAAAAATTGTAGATAACGTTAAAAGGCTTTGCGATGCCGTGCCTAAAGAAAACGAAAATTAATACTAACAAAAAACTAAATTAATATGAAAAATAGTCCAATTGAAACATTCAAGCACGGTATTGCAAAACCTGTGTTATAAGCTGGCTGCGGTTGGTTAGCACAAAACTTAAATTGGAACACGAAACCTTTTTTAATTAAAATATATAAAGCCTTGGAAAAAGAAAAAATAAAAATATTGAACTTGTATTGTGGCATTGGTGGGAACCGAGAGCTTTGGGGCGATGAATACGAAATTACAGCCGTTGAAATAAATGCTAAAGTTGCTGCTGAATATCAAAGACGATACCCAAATGATATTGTAATTGTAGCCGATGCACACGAATACTTATTGCACAATTACAAGCGGTTTAATATCATTTGGAGTTCGCCACCTTGCCCTACTCATAGCAGAACAAATTACTTTACTCAAGTAATAAGAAAAGTACCTACATACCCCGATATGAAATTGTGGCAAGAGATAATATTCTTAAACCAATTTTTTAAAGGGCTTTGGATGGTTGAAAATGTGATACCGTTTTACGAACCTTTTTTGCCACAATATACTAAAATTGGTAGGCATTTTATCTGGAGTAACTTTAAGATACCCGTAATTGAAATGCCAAAGAACGAAATAGGAACAATGATGAAGCAATATGTAGGAACTGGAAAACACGCTCACGATAAAAGTTTAGAAGATAGAAACGCTGTTAATTCGGAGTTAGGACTTCACGTTCTTAATTGTGCACTTGGAAAAATTTTAATTAAAAAAGATTATGAGCAAGTCGGTCTATTCGGAGACCTTCCGTAGCAGCTTGCTTATAACGGCTTTGTATTGCCGATGGTGGCACAACTAAAAAATTAACTTCAAAATATAAACAAAAATGACAACAAAAAACGAAACCCCAAAGAATAACTTCAATGCCACTATTGGCAATACTGTGTTATCGGCTGTTTCTGATGGCAAATCTTTCGACGAGAAGATGGCGGAATTATGTGAAGAATGTGAACCGAAATTATGGGGAAAAAAATATCCCAAATTTATTCCACGAGTTTGTAAGAAAAAACTTGGAGACGGCAAGCAATTGATTTGGTTTCAAACTTTAGACCAAAGACCTTATTGGTGGTGGGTTTTGATAGACAGCAAAACAAATGTTAGCAGTGATGATTTTGACAATTTAGAAATCTACAATTTGATAGAGGATGAATTTGGCGCAATTCCAGACGAGGGGGACGAAGATTATGATGAAAAAGTTCATTCAGATCTTATGGATTGTTATCCAATGATTGTACCTCATGACGGAATTACGTGGGGAAAACAGGAGTTGTTTAGAAATAGCAGATAACGAGCCGAGCATTGGCGAAGTGCAGACTAAGGATGCCGAACCTGAAAGGTTCAAATCCGTGGCAAACTAAGCCAAATGCGACAACTAAAACCTAATCTCTGCATTTTGCCAATGCTGTGTTATAAGCAGTAATTTTTTCAAAGCGATGGCAAAAGAATAATTTGGAAAATTATAAAATATGAATAAAAATGATTTAAAAAAAGGATTAAAATGAGATACAAAAATTTATTTGGCGAAACAATCGCTACAGAATTATCAGATTTAAAATGGGGTGAATTTCGTTGCACAAATTGCAATAAAATTATTACCGAAAAAGATGTTATTTCGAATGATAAAAATCAAAGAATTACAACAAATTCAATTAATTTTTGTAGCACTAAATGCCGCTCGGAAAATCGTTTAACGTATGATAGGAACGTAAGAATTGGCTGAAAAATTATTGCTTATAACTCCCAAATATACGAAACTATTAAAATAAATTGAAAATCAATATTTTATGAAATCAAAAGTTCAAAATACTGAACACTGTCAAGTAAGAACTGTCAAGTACAATGACAGAGATTACCGAGTTCAAAAAGACAGGAATGGTTTTGAGTACATCAAGGTTTCGGAGGATGGGAAGAGAAAAATAATTGCAATTTCCAAATTAGAACCGGACGACGAGGTTTTCAACTATATTTTCAATTACGGTTTTCGTGACAGACCAGATTCAAGATTAGATGCGCTTGCAAGAGAGCGGATTTATGAAAAACCAAAAAAACAATTTATGATTTCAATTTATGTAAAGCTCAAATCGGGTGAATCAAAAACTTGTGAAATTCCGGCTTCGGAAAACGCCCAGGATTGGATATTGAAAAATAGAATGGATTATGAGTATTACAAATATTCTAAATAATATACAGATATGGCAACAATTAACGACTTAAAAGAATTATTTGCAGACGGAAGCCCAGTTTCCGTTGCATTAGAGATTAACGGTTTTACAGGTTTTCGCACCACCAGTTTAGAAGAATTAACGGCGGATGAAATTAACCGGCTGTTTGAAATTCACCGCCCAAAACCAAAGGACTTGGACGCTGAATTCAACGCCTTTAAAATAGAGGTCATTCGCAAAGCGTGGAAAAGTAAAATTATTGCATTAGCCGAGAAAGTTCATGTAAAAGAATTGGGCTCCGAGCACTACCACCAATTCAATAACTGGATGTTGACGCGTTCCAAATTCAAAAAACATTTGGAGGCACACTCTATTGATGAAATGAAGCAGCTGCATCAACAGCTTCACGCATTACAGGACAACAACCGCCGCAGCGCACAAAATCCCATGACAGAAGCGTGGTGGAAAAAAGGTGCGGCAATTAAAAATTGCAACTAAAATGAGGCTAAAAAAATTAGTTCAGATTCAGGAAAAATCTGGTCGTCCTGTTATAAGGTTATCTTTAAAAAGAGGAGTTTTTACCATTACAAAACCCGCGGTGCGAAAACTAAAAATTTCCGACAAAACAGAGTTTTTGGAAATCTTTAATGACGAGGACGATGAAAAAAACTTTTTCATCTGCGGCGCATCATCGGGCTTTAAAATTCGTGATGACAAAAAACTTGCGGGCTGTATGTTTCTCAACAGCTCCTTCCTGAAAAATGAATTGAAAAGAATTTTTAAAATACAGGAAATGACCGCAATTTTTGTTGTGGGTAGCGAAATTGAGTATAACGGGCAAATAATCTACCCACTTATTTATGATAAAAAATGAAAGTTCTGCTCACTTTAGACAACAGTAAACTATTGGTTCTGAACAACGCCATGCAAATATTGGACACGTTGCTTCTAAGCAACCAACCGAGACCGTTAAAAAGTGCGGTAAGTATTTGTATCGAGCTTAGAACAGAACTACTCCAAAAAGCCGTAAAAACGCGCCAAAAAGATAAAAGTTTCATCATCAAACTACCCTATTACAAAGCCGATGCGCTGTGGCGGTTTTTAACCGATTTTGAAATTTATTTCCCTGCGAGCTTTGGAGTCTATGAGCAAAATACCTGTCTGAAAATTACCAATGAATTACATCAACAATTATGAGAACCTTTATCGCTAAAAACTTTAAAACCGGTCTAAAAATAACCTTTCAATATAATTTAAAAGGCGTTTTACAGGTATTGGAATTTGACGGTGATTGGAGGGCAGAAAAAGTGGAAAAAATGAAATACATTTTTCCCGCAAGTTTAGAAAAAATGCTTTTTGAGCTGCAGAACCAAAAACCCGGAATGACTTGGATTTTCGTAGAAGTTACCGAAGTTAATTTTGATGCTTTTTACAGAGCATACCCCCGCCACGTCGGGAGACGTGAGCAAACTGAAAAGATGTGGAACAAACTTGGCAAAACCGACCAATTGGAAGCCATCCTCTACATCGAAGAATTAAAAAAATTAAAAAGCGACGGCACGGCGTTTCCGTATCCGGCGACCTACTTAAACCAAAAATTTTGGAGATAATGGAGATTATAGGATATGACATAAAAGGGCACTCCATTTATGGCAAAAGCGAATCAAAAAACAAAAATAAACCAAAAGACATGAACACCCTAAAATTAAACGGCTTCGAATATAACAAAGAAGAGATTTTGGAAGCGTTGCGCAAAAAAGGTTACCTGCTGTTGGAAGCGGAATTTTTCTTTCAGGATGAAACCTTTCCCAATGGATATGAAACTTTTCGACGCACCGAAAAATGCGCCGTGAAAGGTGCGGAAATGCCGGAAGAGAAAAACATTTGGTATAATGTGGCGATCCGCGAGTTTCAGAAAAAATTTACAAAACCGCCGCTGATTTAAATCAATTTCGGTTCAACTAAATTTTAGCCGGTGAAATTCCGGCTTTTTCTTATCTTTAAACAATTATTAAAATTTTATGTTATGAAAACAAATTTAACTCCTGAGCAATTAGAAAAAAGAACGAGAATTAATAAGAAAATATTGCTTTATGGCTTGCCCCCAATTGTGGTTCTATTTACCATATTGATGTTCTTGCCAGGTGATGAATCCCACGAAAAACAAAAAGCCGAAAAAGTTGAAGCCGTAAATAACGATTTTACTTCAGAAGCGTTTATTGTATCACAAAAATTTGTAAAAACTCAATTGAATTATCCTGCTGAATCCGATTTTGATTTCCTGCCGAAATTGACTGAAAAAAAATCAGACAGTGTATATAATGTTGTTGGCGGTTTAACGGCGAAAAATGCTTTTGGTGTAAAAAGTGAAATTCAATATTTTGCAACATTGCAATATTTGGGAGGTGATCCGTTAAAAACCGAAAGTTGGAAAGTAATTGAAATCACTTACTAATCTCCATCTTGCATAAATAAAACCAATCCCCTACTTTTGCAATAAACATGGGAAGAAAAGAGCGGTTACGGCAAAGAAATGAAAGAGTGAGAGAGTATTTCTCGCAACTCGAAAAAAAGCATCCGCAATGGAAGCTCTCCGCACTTTTGGAGGAAACGGCAAAGCAGTTCCCACCAATATCTTCCACCACGGTTTCCGCCATCTTAAAACAGCGAGGTATTTATCAGTAATCTAAAAAGCGTTTCAATTGTTTTGAAGCGCTTTTTAATATTATTTTTCCTGCCACTTTTTTAAATTTTCTTCAACCTGCTTTACTTCCTCTTCGGTGAGTGAAATTCGGTAGGAAATTTCTTCGTTAAAAATTCGTCCGGTCTTTCCTGGATTATTTTCAAACTCAATTTTCAGCTGGTCACCTCCCGAAACCGTTCCGGTTGGCTCGTCATCAGTTTGCTCCACATAGCATCTGCAACCCCAATCATTCGGCGGCATCCAATTATTCCAAAATGGATCATCAAGAGGTTTAACAATTCCGTCCATCACTTGATGTTCCGGACGCACACGATCATCGCCAATGGTGCAATACCTCAAATTAGGATACAAATCTTTGTTACGTTGATAATCTTTCCATTTTGCGGCACTTTGAGCGTTTGCAACGGTTTGATGATACTCGGTTTCCAGCCAACGTGAATTATAGTCTCCGGAAACCTTCATCGCCTCTTTTTTAAATTCAGACCACGGAACGAATTTGCCGTCTTTCGTCATCAAATCTTCCAAGTCCTTACGGAACGCAGTCTCTTTGAAAGCGGAAAATTCGGCGATACTGAACTTTAAGGAATTGGCGAGTTCCGAACTGTCCTCTAAAATTGCGGGCGTGAAAACCTTATCAATTCCACCTGAAAGTTTTTCATAATAGTAGGTCCACAATTTTTCCCGATTGGCTTCGGAAACATTTTTTTCATTGAAAAGTTCGGTGAGATAATCTTCAACAAGCCGACTTAAACTAAAATCCGCAGTAAGTTTTATTGGTTCGTGATTGCAACACTTACTGCGGAAGTTCAATTCAAGCCGGCTTACGGCTTTTTTCCCTGTTCAAATTCTGTTTTGGTATTATTAGGCATCGACTCAATTTCAGCGCCATAAACATCCTCTAAATAGGACTGTTTTAAAACATAACCGTTTCGCAAAAGTTCACCGTCGATTAAAATCTGATCTTTCGGGTTTTTGGTTTCGGAAACTTTAATCTTAAATCCTTCCGGGATGTTGTAACCGTTTCCGCGCATCAGCGGAACGAGTTTATCATTCAAAATGGCAAGCAACTTTTTTTCGTCCGCCAAAATAACTTCGCCTAAAGTATTTTCGTGAACTCCTCCCTGTGCTTTTGAACTTCCATTGTCGGTGGTCATTGTTTGGTGCAAAATGAGTTTAGAAAGTTCTTTGTTCAGCTCCTGTAATTTTTGGAAAAATACATTGAAGGCGTCGCCTTTGGAATTTTCTTTAATATCAATCTCGGTTCCAATAGGAAAAACGGCATAGGGCGCGCTTCCCATTTCTTCCAACCATCCCGCAACTTCTTTTTTAACGGTTTCATTTTGAGAGGCGATTTTGGCGATTCTAATTGGAACACCAAACAGTTCCTCAAACTCATCCCAAGAACCCCACGAATGGCGTTTTAAAATGGTGTAAGGCGCGGCTTTTTCTAAAAGTCCTATACGGTCATACATCTGAACCTCGCAAAGCTCGAAAGGAAATTCATTATAATTCAGTCCGGTTTGCTGACCTGCGTCTGTGAAAATCATTGAGAGTTCCGGAACCACAGAATGGCGACGAACTTCCTCCACCTCTGTAAAGCCGTTCTTGTCAGTTTCTTTGAAAAACACAACACCTGTTCCGTAGTATGTTGACTTGTGAGCGATTTCAATAAAATTTTCAAACCACGATTTATCTTTTATAAACTCGGTCAATTCATCGTTTTTCTTGCCTTCTTTGTCCACGAAAATAAAATCTTTGTTAGTGGTTCTTAGTGTGCGGTTTTCGGTGATTCCGTGCAAATGTGCGTCCATCAACACGTCATCGTATAAGTCCTGCATAAGGAAATTGCGCGGCATTGTTTGGCTGTAGCGCGATGCTCTTGCCTGTTGCCAATGGATGATTTCTTTGCGCCACAATGTTCTTGCACGCTTCAAAGAATCTACCATAAATTTGGTGACTTTCTCCACGTTTTGAACGTTGTTTTTTCCTAACTTAATGGAACTCTTAAAAAGATTTCCGCTGATATCGGTGGTAGTTTGATGGAATTTCATAATTTTTTACTGTCTAAAAATTTGGTCTAAATGCCTATTTATTTTTTTTATTACTTGCTCATCTAAATATTTGGAGTCGTTACCTATAAATTGGCGTTTGGGTAGTTTGTCTGTTCCCTCGTTATGGAATTTCATATACCCCTTATAAAAGAAGAAAATAACCCCTAATTTAGTTCGGCGAGTTCTAAATGAGTTTTTTAATTTGTCACCACCGGTATTGTGTCCAACTAAAATGGCTCTGCCAATATTTTCTCTTCCAAATTTGGTAAGTTCGCCATTTCTTTTCCTTGTTAAATCTCTACCTTTTCTGTCGGTGGTTTTTCTCGGTTTCCATTTAGAAAGTCCGTTATCATTATATCCTTGATCTCGAAAATTTTTATTAACGAAATTCACACCCTCCACTTCAAGAGCGCCCAAAGCAATTTCAGGTAGTTTCTCCGCCAATTGGTCGAGTTTTCGCTGTAAGTCTATTAAATCTGCCATTACCAGTGATTGCCATAAGTTCTGCGGCTGCCTAATTTCATAAATGGAACTTCTGAGTCGGGAACTCCATCGCCGTCTGTATCTTCCAAAAGTGGCGGAAGATTTGCCTTTCTTTTTCCGGAAGAAATATCTTCAAGCCACTTCATGGCTTCGTTATATTCGTCTTCGTTAAGGTTCTGCGGTTTCCTGCGCTTCAAAAGTTTGTACCAAACCAAATCCTTTAGGTAATTGAGAACCGTCAAACTGCGGTCGTTTCCTTCCTTGGAAAAGATTTTTTCCGCATCGTAATAGCTGCCGATATTGGTTTTAATTAAGTCCGTCATTTCTGCGATAATCGTTTCCACGATTTGGGTGTCGGTTCCCAAAACGATTTCCACAAAATCGGAAGGTGCAACGGTTTTTAATTCGTCTTTCGTTAAAAATGCCATCTTTTATGGTTTTTGAAATTGAATGTTTTTTGTTAGAATATCTCGGTGCCAATTTTCTATAAATCATCGTTGAAAAACTTTGGCGATAGCTGAACATTCCCGCCATTCCCTGCTCTACGGTTTCATCTTCAAACTGCTCCAATGCGGTGAACTGTTCACCACGAAGGAACTGTAATTTATCTGCGATTTCATCGAGCAAATCCATTTCGGTGAGTCCGCCGTTATGGTCTTTGGTTCCCGCGTGCTGTTCGTTCCAACCGTCACGGCAATAAAAGACAATATCCACCGTGGAATCTCCACGTTGGTTTTGCTCAACCATCGTTTCCCAAGTGATTTTGTTAATGCGTATTAAAGCAGCCACAAAAAGATTTGGAAATTGTTCGCTTTCAAATTGGTTCCGGTGCAGGTCGATTAATTCAAGCTGCGGAATTTCCTGAAGGCGTTCCTTAATTTTTATGAAAAGTTCTTTGCGTGGTGTCATACTCTTTGATTTCTTGATTTGCTTCTTTTTCCGATGGTTGGTTTTGTGCCTTCGCTTTCCTGGTCACTGAAACCGAAATACAATTGTGAAAGCGTTATCGCCCTCTCCAAAGTATCGGGCGCGTCATCATTAGCGTTCGTCCCTTTCTCGAAGGACAAAATTTGATTCATAAAATTGTCATAATCAGTTCCGCTCAATTGGTCACTCCAATACAGAATTTTTCTAAATAGTGCGTTGGTAATTCCTGCGGCAATTCTGTTGTGTTTGTCTCCTTCCTGATGCATCGGCATTGGTATGTTAGGACACTTATTATCATTTGCCGCCTGTAGAATGATTGGAGTATAAACCGCCTGTTGCGCCGCGGTTGCATCAAAGAAGCCCATCATATTGTAACCTTTTGCTAAATATTTTTTGAACCATTTTGCGCGCGTTTCCATCGCTGAATTTATCTCGCACCTTTGGCAAAAAACTTCCAAAACAAAAAGTTTCATTCCTTTCACTCCAAGCAAAACACCCGCTTTATAGTCACCGGTTCCGGTATAGGATAAATCCCAATGGTCAAGAAGGCCGTCAAAAACTTCATTTTCCGCAATGGGTGTTTTTACAATATCTTTTGCTTTGAAAAGTTTCCCTTCCTCAATCGGATTGTTGTAGTCTTCACGTTGCGAGGTGTAGTAATCGGTTTCGCTGTTGATTTCAATTACATCTTCCCTGGTCATTCGCTCATCCCAACTTGGATTAAAATCGTCGTCGGATAAATTCACCGTGTGAACATGCAAATGTGTGCTGTCCTTCTTTTTGTTCAGGATATAGTCATTAATTCCATCCTTTACAATGTAGTTGTTAGGAATAATTAAGCGACCGCGTTTAAAGTGGAACCCCTTCATTAAATCGCCTACAATTTTATCGCCGTACTTCCGCACCATATCCTTATTTTTTGCTTGGTCACGGTCTTCCACATCATCCAAACTTGCAAAATCGGGACGGTTTCCGCCAATTCTCAAACCTCTAAATGGTTGGTTTAAACCAAGTGCTTTAAAGGTTTTCCCATCTAATGTTTCAAAGTGTCCGTCGCTCCAGGTTCCGTAACTCATCTGTGTTCCAAAATCTTTGATGAAAAGATTGTTGCTTTCCAAATGCGCCTGCAAATCCGAAAGTAAAATTTTTGAAAGTCCTTCGTTCTTGCCGATAATCAAACCGAAATTCACCTCATTATTTTGCTTCAAATGGCACAGGTTTCCAACATTGGTGTGAATAGATTTTGCCGCACCTCGGAACCAACGCCGGAACTGAATAATTTTAGGATCACGGAAAACACGCTCATAACTTTCTTGGTGGAATTTTGCACTCGGCGCATCCGCCAAACTCATTCCCGAATCCACACCAAAATAATAATCGAAAAACTTGATATAATTTTCAGGTTTTAAAAGCCATTTAATCCGGTCTTCCTGTTCAGATGCGGATTCTTTCACCAACTTTCCTGCGGTGATTTCATTGATGTATTTTGAGAGCTCAAAATATCGCTCTTTGGCGGCTTTCAGTTCGGTTTTAGTCATTCTGCAAAAGTTCTGAAACGTAATTATCAAAATGCGGTCGAATGGTCTTCAATACCTGCAAAAGAGTTTCTCTTTTCTTTCCGGTAGATTTTCCCGCCTGTTCCAACATATAGGATGAGAAATTATCAATACTCTCCATCGTATAAACCGCAATTTTCTTGCTGTCGGTAATTCGGTCGAACGCCGCAACAATCTTTGAGATATCGTCGGCTTTATACGGAAGTTCCTCACCGCGTTCAACAGCCAACGCCATTTTTAAAGTAAGTTTTCGAATGTTCGACGGCTTCAAAGAAGCGAGGTCTTTCTCATCTTCCCAATTTCCTTCGTCGCGCCACTTTCCTAAAGTTTTCAAACCAATTCCAATGATTTCAGAAATATTGGAAATGGTAAAACCCTTCACAAAAAGTTCCTTTCCCTGCGATTTTTTATAATCGGATTCCGATGCGGTAAGTCTTGCCATTATTCTTTATATTTTGCGTCCACGTTTAATTTTCCTTCACCGGTGAAGCTGATATTTTTCACCGCCATACCGTCATATTCAAGATTCTTTTTTGCTTCGATTAAAAAATCCATTGCGTCTTCAGAATTCAACATATTTTCAATTCCGGCACCGAGTTCCGGGAATTGTTTGTACTCGCCTTTATTGGCGATAAGAATATGTTTGGTGTGTTGCGAGGTGCTTTCACCGATGGCAAAATCACCATTTTTGGTTTCGAGATCGTCGCTGAAAATAAAATCCTGCATTTTTTCTTAAATCTTCTCGCAAAATTCCATTAATAAAGACTTTAATAAAATTTAGCAATTATTCATTGCGGTAAAATCTGTGTACAACACAAAAAAAACTGCAAAGAAAAATCACCAAATTTTTTAAGTGACCGATGAAACCCAATTTTGTAACCACTTTAAGCACGAACGAACAGGAAATTAGCATGACACACAAATTTGTAATCAATACCGAAAATGTAAATGCTTATGGATACCGCATTTTGACTGATGGTGTAGATTATTCGCAGTATATGCGAAACCCTGTTGTCTTATTCATGCATGAAAGATTTTTACCGGAAAACCGGGGCGATGAAGTTATTGGCAAAACGGTGAGCTTATCCAAAGAAGGAAACAACTTGGTCGCTGAAATCGAATTTCACGAAAACAATGAGTTTGCTCAAAAGATTGCAAAAAAGGTTGAAGATGGAATATTGAGAATGGCTTCCATGTATGCGGAAAAAATAGACAGTTCCACAGCTCCTGAAGACATCCTTCCTGGACAAACTTATGCAACCGTAAAAAAATGCAAACTCGTTGAAATCTCTATCGTGGATATTGGAGGAAACGACGATGCCTTGAAACTTTCTAAAGGTAATGAGAACGAACAAATTCTCGAAAAAATTAACACAAAACCAACTAAAATAATGAATCAATTTAAAGTTATCGCACTTGCACTGGGTAAAAGTGCAGACAGCGACGAAGCGGCAACTTTAGCCGCAGTAAATGAGCTGAAACTCGCAAAAGAAACTGCCGAGAACGAAGCTAAGGAGTGGAAAGATAAATTCATTCAACTACAAAAAACCGAAGCCGAAAACTTGGTGGAAAAAGCTGTGAAACTTGGTTTGGTAAACGAAGCTTTAAAATCTGCACAGGTGACTGACCTATTGTCAGATTTTGACGCTAAAAAAGTAGTTCTCGCCAAATTGATTGAGGACAAAGAAAAAGAGTTGGAAAAAACCGGAAAAACAAAAACCGTTGCAACCGCAGTACAATTGGCAAAAGGTGCAACCGTAACCGAAGGTGAAGACGGAAAAGAAAGCTTCGACTATCTGCAAAAGCACAATGCTTTGGAACTGAAAAGAATTCAGGAGGAAGAGCCCGAAAAATATGCAAAGTTGGCTAAAGAATATGCAGCCGGTGTAAGATATACCGCAAAGTAATTCAAAGCGATTTCAGGAACATTTAAACAATAATTAAAATTTCATTCAATACTAAAATTATGAAAAAGAGAATTTCTCTAATGGCTTTGTCCATTAACATTTTACTCGCCTTTCTTTTCTCCCTGGCTGCGGCTCCGATGCTGAATGCTTCACCGGTTGCAATGACGGTCGGAATCGTGGCGACTTATTCGGCGGTAACTTATTTTGCTCCAATTTCAAACGGAATTTTGCAAGCAGGTTTACAAAAGGAGCTTTGGATTGCGGATTTAAAAGAACAGCCGCTACCGGACACCTCCTTTATTAATCAGTCGCAGGATTTTTCGGGTTTCGTGAATAACAATACTTTACATTTAGCGGAAGCCGGCGTTGATCCTGATGTGCATCTGAATTATTTCAGTCAGAATGCTGACGAATTACCGATTCAGGCGATTGATGATATTCCACACGAAGTGTTATTGCAAATTTGGTCAACAAGCCAAACCAAGCATAACAACTTGTTGGAAGCGGAATTGGCTTATGACAAAAGAGCATCGGTTTTGAACCGTCACAGAAACGCACTTGCAAAAAATATGGCTGCAAGAACTGCTTACGCTTGGGCGGCTGCAACCAACGATGCCAATAACAAAATTTTGAATTTAGGCGCAACCGATTCTGTGATTGATGGTATTATCGACATGCAGGCATTTTTCAGAGATTTGGATTTGGACATGAGTAATATGAATATCATTCTGAATGCTCAACACGCCGCAAGAGTGAGAAAAGAAGATGCGAAATTGTACAAAGAAATTTCATCTGAAAAAGGTGCAAGCATCTACGACTTTAAAGTGTTCTTTTATTCAAAAACTCCATATTACACTGCGGCAGGCGTGAAAAAACCTTTCGGTTCAACTGTGGACGGCACGGATAAAAAATCTTCAATCATTTGGAGTTCCGAAGAGGTTTTCAGATGCACAGGTGACGTGGAAGTTTACGCAACTTTAGGTCACTCCGGTTGGCAAGCGGATTTGTTCTCAATGGGACAAAGAGCGCTTAACGGAAAAATCCGAAGCAACGCGCCAAAATTCTTTGGAGCAATTCTTTAAAATAAATTTTGTCTCAGGTTGGGCTTTCCGGTAATAATCGGGAGCCCAAAAGACAAAGGTTTTAATCCAAAAAAAGTTACAAAATGTCTGATAAAGCAAAAAAATATTTAGAGGCGAATCCTGAAGTAAAAGAAGTTTTTCAAACTTCGGACGGCTTTCTCTTCACTAAAAAATACGACGCACAGGAACACGCTAATTCTTTGAACGCCGACTCGCCTGTGGTGGAAACTTACACCCAAGGCGAGGAAACAGCTAAAGAGCCAACCAAGAAAGATGATGGTAAAAAACCAACTCCAAACGAATTGAAAGCCATCAAAGAAAAAGCGGTTGCAGATTACAGCGAATTATTCGGAACTGCACCGGATCCAAAACTTTCAGCGGTTAAAATTCAAGAATTGATTGACGCTAAAATTGCGGAAGTTGCAAAAGCGCCCGAAGGAACAGGAACTGAAACGGCAAAAGAAGGCGAAGGCGAATAATGAGAGCAATAAAATACTTAGCCGTGCATTGCACCGCCACGCAACCGAGCGCGACAGTTTCGAGCATCCAAAAATATTGGAAGCAAAATCTTGGGTGGAAGAATCCCGGCTATCATTTTATCATTAAAGCCGACGGCGAAATTGTGAATCTTTTGCCGATTGAGCAAGTTTCAAACGGCGTTGCGGGTTACAATTCACAGATCATCAACATTTCCTACATCGGCGGAATTGACGCCGCAGGAAAACCAAAGGATACAAGAACCGACGCACAAAAGCAGTCGCTTCTAAAAATCCTGAAGGAATTAAAAAAACAGTTTCCAACTGCGAAAATACAAGGTCACCGCGATTTCCCTAATGTGAAAAAAGCGTGTCCAAGTTTCGACGCCAAAAAGGAATATTCAGCATTATGAAAAAGTTTCTCACGTACATATCTGTATTACTTTTTTTCATTGGTTTTGCGGTTTCTTGCGGAGGCAGGAAATCCGCGGAACCCGTGATTGTGGAACGCACAAAAACCATTACGGAAAAAGTACACGACACGATTTTCAAAGTAGAAAAAGATAGTGCATTTTATCAGTCTTTTGTTGAGTGTAGAGACGGAAAGCCTTTCATAGTGAAAGATTCTATTATTTACAAAGAAGGAAAAAACGTCACTACAACGGTTTATTTGAAAGACAATAAACTTTCGGTGGACTGCAACCAAAAAGCGTTGGAGCTCTTCAAAACTTGGAAATCGCAATACGTGAGGGAAACTGTTCCGCAGGTTGTTTTTAAAGACAAAATAATTGAGGTTGCAAAACCTTTGAAATGGTGGCAAAAAGCACTGATGTGGACGGGCGGAATTAGTTTTCTGACTTTCGTTTTAGGAATGCTTTACACAATATTTAAACCTAAATTTTTATAAAAATAATGGGCTTACCAAAAATTAAATTTTTCATCGCAACCGCAGGTTTGATGTTTGCCACGGCAGACATTCAGAAAGTTCCGGGATTGGTGATTACAGGAAATACCGTTGCTGGTAAAATTACACTCGGCGAAAGCAAACAGCTTTTCTCTTTGGAAGAGGCGGAAAACGCAGGTATTACCGAAGCTGCAAATCCTTTTGCCTACAAGCATCTGAAAGCATTCTACAACTATGCGGGAAACGGTGCGGAACTTTGGGTGATGTTGGTTTCCGACGCAACCACCGTTACCGATATGGCAGACAAAGCGGAAAGTTATGCCGCAAAATTATTGAACGATTCCGGCGGTAGAATTCGCGTTCTTGGAATGCTTAAAAAATCAACCGGAACAGTTACCGTAACCAACGGCGTTGATGCAGATTTAACCACCGCCGTTCCAAATGCTCAAGCTTTGGCGGATGAATTTGCAGAAAAATATTATCCTGTGCGAGTTATCCTTTCGGGGAATGATTTCAATGGAAATATTGCGGATTTAAAAGATTATGCAACCACAGATTTTAACAGAGTTGCGGTTCTTATCGCCAACACAGACGGTTCAAAAGAGGCTTCAATTGGCTTAGCTTTAGGTCGCATCGCTTCCATTCCTGTTCAGCGAAATATCGGAAGAGTAAAAGACGGAGCGGTGGAAAGTTTGAACGCCTATTATACCAATGGTGCCGTAGTGGGATCGCTATTGAGCGGTTGGGATGTGATGCACGACAAAGGATACATTTTCCTGCGAAATTTTGTAGGAAAATCGGGCTTCTTTTTCAGCGACGATAATACTTTGACAAAACCGGAAGACGATTTCAAAACGCTTGCAAACGGTTTTGTGATGGATAAGATTGTTTTAATTGCCTATTCAACATTAGTTGAAGAAATGATGGAGGAAATTCCGGTAACGGAATCGGGAACAATCCACCCTGCAATTATCAAATCTTGGCAAAACAATATTGAAAGCAATGTGAATGCTTTGATGACTTCACGCGGTGAATTGTCCAACTTTAAGGCGTTCATTGACGATAAGCAGAATGTTTTAGCAACTAATTTAATGCAGGTAAAACTTTCGCCGCAACCTGTTGGCTATGCTAAAAATATCGACGTTTATATTGGTTTCACCACTGAAATATCATAAGAAATGGCAGAAAAATTTGATACAAAAGAGTTTGGATGGAAAGATATTTCTGTCGCTTACAAAGGAAAAGTCTACGAAGGAATCGAGGAATGCGAGTACAGTAAAAAACAGGCAACTGATTTTCTTTACGGTCGCGGAAACGATCCTCACGATATTGTGGATGGAAACAATGAATATGAAGGAAAGCTTTCGCTTTGGCTTGGAACGATTCACCAAATGGAAGACGACGCTCCGGGTGGTGATATCACCAAATTAAGAGGCGATATTATCGTGGCTTATGCGAATGATTCACTTGCGCCAAGCAGAACCGATATTTTGAAAAACATCAAGTTTTCAGAATTCAAAAAAGGTGGAAAACAAGGCGATAAGTATATGAAGGTAGAACTTCCATTCAAGTACACCAAATTATTGCTTAACCAGTAATATTCATAACATATTTTATAATTGATGCAAAACGCCTGCTCGCTTCGGGCAGGCGTTTCTTTAAAACTTGAAAAATGAAAAAAGTAACAGAAAAACAGATCAGTGAGTGGAAAGAAAAACACGGCGGAGTCTTTCAATTCGACGTGGAAGATAAGACCGCGTTTTTGCGTGAACCAAAAATGAAAGATTTCAAAAGAGCGTTTTCCGCATTACAGGACGATTCGGAAGTGGCATTTGGTGAAGCGATGCTCGGCGCGCTTTGGTTGGACGGAGACAATGAAATCAAAACCAACGACGATTATTTTTTAACCGCAAGAAAAGAACTCACAAAATTATTGAAGTACGATGATGCAGAAATTATTGGTGAGCGTGAAGCAGCCATAAAAATCGGCGAAAATTCTGTACAGGTGAGGGTAATTACCCGCGAAGATTTAAAGATGGCTGAAAAGCGCAATCCTGCACAAAAACCATTCGTCACCCAAGAAATTCTTTTTGATTTGATTAAAAAAGAGCCGGTTTCAGAAGTCTTTAATGATAAGGATAATCCGGAAATCAGATTTCCGCTTTACGGCGCAATTGAAAAACTGCAAAATCGAAAAACGGCACAGTTAAAAAAGTTATAGACGAAGCGGAAATGTTCTATTCCGCTTCGGATATTGAAACCGAAATTACAATTGAGAACGCTAAAGAATACAAAGGCAAATGCGAACTTTCTGAAGAACTTAATATTAGAATTTTCGATGCCTATTTAAAATATTATCTGCGTATCCAGGAACCTGAAAAATTAACCGATGAAGATTGGGCAATTGAACTACAAAATTTAACCTACATCCGACAACAGGAAAAAAAAGCATCTGAAGTTAAATGAACGCCTACGAATTCATATTGAAAATGAAAAACTACGCCTCAAGCGAAATTCAAAGAGTTTCGCAGGAATTGGGTGTGGTGGATCGTAGAGCGGCTCAAGCTTCAGGAAGTCTTGAAACCCTAAACTCAAAAAGTAGCGGTTTGGGCAGAACTTGGAGCGGACTTGTTGGTATTGCAGGCGGTTTATTTGCCGCCGTAAGTGTTTTTGCAGGAGTTCAAGGATTATTCAACATTGGAGTTCAAGCGGAACAGGCGAACGTAAAATTTGAGGTTCTGCTCGGAAGTGTTGACAAAGCCAATAAAATGCTTGGCGAACTTACCACATACGCAGATAAAACGCCGTACTCTTTCAAAGGTTTACAGCAAGGCGCAGAGACGATGCTCGGTTTTGGTGTTGCGGAAGAAAAGATTTTGCCAAATATGAAAATGCTTGGCGATGTGGCGATGGGAAATGATGAAAAGCTGTCAAGTCTTTCATTGGTTTATTCTCAAATTTCTGCAACCGGTAAATTAATGGGGCAGGACTTGCTTCAGCTCATTAATTCCGGGTTCAACCCGTTGCAAATTATTTCGGAGAAAACCGGAATTTCAATGGGCGACCTTAAAAAGAAAATGGAGGCCGGTGCGATTTCTTCTGATATGGTCACGGAAGCGTTCAGAATTGCAACTTCCGAAGGTGGAAGATATTACGGGATGACTGAAAAAATGGCGGAATCTGCGGGCGGAAAATGGTCTACAATGATGGACACCTTTGCCAATGTTTCCAAGGTTGTCGGACTTCGATTTGTGGAGTGGATCAAACCGCTTTTTGATATCGGAACTGCCTTTGCCTCGCAAATTATTCCTTTCGGAAAATGGGTTTATGGTTTTCTTCCAAATATGAACACTTTTGTAACCATCATGCAAATTTTAGGAATCGCGGCTCTCGCTGTAGGCACTTATATGTTGGTAGCAAATGCATCCACCATTGCGTGGTCGGTTTCTCTTGGAATTTTAAACGGTATTATTTGGCTTGTAGAAGCCGCACAATGGGCTTGGAATTTCGCTATGAATATGAATCCAATAGGAATTGTGATTGCACTTGTTGTTGCTTTGGCTGCAACAGTCGTTGTGCTTTGGCAAAAATTCGGTTGGTTCCGGGGTGCGGTTCTTGGCGTTTGGGAAGTTCTGAAGGGTTTGGGTATGGTGATTAAAAATTATGTGATTAACCGTTTTCAGGAAGTTATTTCAGGACTTAGTTCCATTGGTCAAGCCTTTATTGCATTCATTAACGGAGACTATAAAACGGCCTTGGCTTCAGCTAAAAAAGCGGGAAGCGATTTATTGGGATTTGGTTCAAAGGATAAACTTTTAAAGGACGGAAAAGAGGCGTTCTCTTCATTTAATAAAGGCTGGGAAGAGGGAATGAAACCCGCAGCGACACCAAAGAAAACGGTTGTAAAAAGCGAGGAGAAAAAAGCCGGTGGAAATTCAACAAAATCTACCATTTTCGACAGTTTATTAAATGCAGGAGGCGGCGAAGGTTCGGCAGGGAAAGGAGCAAAAGGAAAAGGCGGAAATTTTGCAAAAGATAATAAACCGGATGCGATTGTTTCCGGAGGAAGTAGGCAAACACAAATCAATATCACCATTCAGAAACTTAATGAAAAAATAGAAGTTCACACCACCAACTTGAAAGAAGGCGGTGCAGAAATAGAGCAAAAGATGCAGGAATTTCTGTTGAGAGCCGTAAACAGTGTAAACCAAATGCAGACGACATAATGGATTTTGATATTCAGGAACTCACGGCACGAAGTGTTTTTAAGACAGGAAAGGAAGTTTATGCGCTTAATAAAATTGGAGCGGGTTTATTGCTTGGCAAACCCTATTTTCAGGAATTAGAGGTTTCGTACAAAGGAGAAAAATTTGTTTTTCCAAATGAGCCTTTGATTTCGCTTTCGCTTCAAAAAACAATTGTAGAAACGGCGACAGTTGGGAAAGAAAGGCGCGGAACCGTGAAAGAATACATCTGCACCGAAGATTATGTTTTGAGCATCAAGGGAATTTGTTTTAATCCCGATGCTCCGGAGGAATACCCAACGGAACAGGTCCAGGAACTGCAAAGATTATTTGAAATAAACGATAGTGTGGAAATTTTGGGAAATCCGTTTCTTATTCTGTTCGATATTAAAAACTTGGTTTTCAAATCGATTGATTGGGCAGAAATGGCGGGACAGCAGGGAATTCAGATGTACAGTATTTCCGCAGTTTCGGACACGGATTTTTATGCGGATTTATCAGAACAGGCAAAATTTGTAAACAGTTAGGAATGTTCATTTTAAAGTGCAATATCAAAATCGGCAACTTTATTTTCACATCAATACACGATGTGGAAATTACCAAGTCAACAGAAGATTTGGTGGACACCGCAGTTTTGAAGATGCCGACAAAATTCAAAATCCGTGGAACAGGCGAAGCCAAATATATTGAGGAGGCGATAAAAGCAGGTGACAAAGTGGAAATTACTTTGTCTTATGAGGGCAAGTTTGAAAAATTAGAGTTCGTGGGCTTTGTTTCCAAAGTTTCGCCAAAAATACCGCTCGAAATTCATTGCGAAGATGCGATGTGGCTATTGAGACGAAAAAACATTACCAAAGGTTTTGGTAAAACAACTTTGAAAGAGGTTTTAAATGAGGTTGTAAGCGGCACAGAAATTCTACTATCGGAAAAAGTTCCGGTAATGGCGATTGATAAATTTATTATTCAAAACGCAAACGGAGCTCAAGTCCTGCAAAAATTAAAAGAAGATTTTGCTTTGAGTGTTTATTTGGATGACGACGGAAAACTTTATGCCGGTTTGGAGCAGATGAACAATATCGGTCAAGTTGCGATTTATGATTTGAATTACATGGTGGAAAATAATTTGGAATTCAAAACCGAAGACGAAAAAAAATTAAAAGTCCGCTACACCTACATTGACAGGCAGAACAAAAAAAAGCAGGTGGAAGCTGGAGACAAAGACGGCGAATTGAGAACTTTCCACACCTCAATAATTTCTGATGAAAAAAAACTGAAGGAAATAGCGGAAGCGGAATTGAAAAAAAATAAATATGCGGGTTACGAAGGTTCGGTAAAATCATTTTTAATTCCTTACGCAACGCGTGGAATGGCGGCGGAAATTAGGGATAAAGAACACCCAAACCGACAGGGAAAATATTTTATAAAAAAAGTGGTAACGAGTTTTGGAACAGACGGAGCACGCAGAACCGTGATCATCGCAAATAAATTGTAATGACAGGTAAGCTACAGGAAGCGTTTAAAAATTTAGTCGGTCGAAAGGTGGACACTTTTGCGGCGGAAGTGATTTCTGTGGATAAAAACGAAGGAACGTGCGTTGTAAGCAACGGCGAAATTGAGTTCACAGATGTGGCACTTTCCGCAACCGTTCAAGATGGTGGAAAAAGGTTTTACATTTTTCCGAAAGTTGGGAGTTTTGTGTTGGTTTCGCCAATTGCGGAAGATATTCACAGATTGTATGTAGAGTTTTTCAGCGAGGTTGAAAGTATTGACTTGAAAATTGAAGGCGTGCAAATGCAGATTGATAATTCCGGTTTTCTCCTAAAAAAAGAAAATGAGACTTTGAAAAAGTTGATGGTGGATTTGCTTCAAGAAATTCAAAAGATGAAGTTCACCACCAATGCAGGTCCGACATTGTTATTATTAAACAAGCCGCAGTTTTTGGCTATTGAAAACAGATTTAAACAATTTTTAAAAGATAATTAAATGGCATTAAACCGCGCCCAAATAAAAGCACTCATTAAACAAAAAATTCAGGAGCTTTCAGAAAAAGAAGATCCTGAAAATGACAATGTGGAGCCGCTTGAATTATTCTCGGAATTACTGCTCATCGTCATTGATGAAATTTTGCAGAATGCAACCGTAACAGGTATTTGCGGCGGTGCGGGGAGCGCTTTAACCATGGGAAAAATAACGTAAATGAAAATGCAGGTTTTACACAATCAAAGTTTGTTGGATATCGCAATCCAACACACCGGAAGCGTGGAAAACGCCTTTGCGATTGCGGCAGAAAATGGAATATCAATAAGTGATATAGTTCCCGCAGGAACCGACATTGTAATTTCTTCAGATAACGATAGAAAAGAAATTTTAAGTTATTATCAAGACAAAAAAATAAAACCCGCAACTTCAAGATCGGAGTCGGATGCGGAAATCCGCTACAACAAAGGCATAAAATATTGGGAAATCGGAAACGGATTTAAAGTATCATGAGAACATTAGACGAAATATTTACCGAGATTTTGGAAGAGAAAGCGAAAAACCCCGCTTTGGATTCTTTGAACTCCAACTCAAAGGTTGCGATTTGGCGAAACCTTCTTTGGGTTGTGGCTTTTGCCATCTTCATCCATGAGCAAATTTTTGGAGCCCACACCAAAGAAGTTCAGACGATCATTGATGAAGAAAAGCCCGGAACTCCGAGGTGGTACAGAAACAAGGTTAAAGAATTTCAATATGGATTTCCAATGTTTACCGATGATGACCAATTTGATAATACTGGCTTTACCGGTGAGGAAATCGCGGAATCGAAAATTATAAAATATTGCGCTGTCACAGAATCGGAGACAGAAAGTTTATTGATTATTAAAATCGCAGGTGAGGAAAACGGTAAGCTTTCACAGATTCCGGAGGAAAAAATGGACTCCTTCAAATATTATTTGGAAGAGTTCAATTACGCGGGAGTAAAATATTCGGTTATCAACTACAGGGCGGACAAACTTGTATTGAACTTGAAAATATTCCGAAACGCAAATATTCTTGATGCTTACGGAACCGAGATATTAACAGGAAAAAAACCTGTAGAAATTGCGCTTCAGCAATTTATGAAGGAACTGCCATTTAACGGTGAATTGGTCATTAACCAGCTTATTGACAAGCTGCAAAGAGTAAATGGTGTGATTAATCCGCACCTTGTTTCCGCCTCAACGTCATGGATAAATCCTGATGCCGGAACTTACGGAAATCTGGAAGGTATTGCGGTCGGACACATTCCGGTGAGCGGTTATTACGAAATCGATTGGGAACTTTCAAAAATCACTTATGTTTAAGACGGATTTTAGATCATTGGCTGCCTTGTCTTTTCCCACATTTTTGAGAAAGATAAAAACAACTGCCTTCATCGTCTCGATGGTTGCACCGCTTGAAAGCCTTCATCGTGAGTACAGAATTAACAGGAAAAATAATCTTCTGAAAATTCAATATAACGGACAAACCTGCAAGTTGAGAAGGGCTTTAAACGACCGATTCGACCCGGAACGAAGGATAAAAATTATAAGTTCGATTCGCTTTGAAAGAAAGCACATCTACACCAAAGCGGAACAGCGTACAAAATATTTAGGTAAAATATATTTGCGACAGCGGGCGGATTTTGTAGACACGGGCGTGGACTTTATCGTACAGATTCCGAAGGAACTCGAACCTTATATCGCCGAAATTGAGGCAATGACAAAATATTACAGATTAGCGAGTAAACGCTTTAAAATAGAGATTATATAATGAAAAAATTTAATTACAATCAGGCGGGAGGATTTCCTCTGGAAACCGAGACACTACAGGATCTTCAAGATGCGCTTCTAATTTTTGAGAAATACGCAGCTATGCTAGGAGATTACGCCATCGTTTCCGGTTGTGAAGTACAGGGTTCTACTATCAGTGACGGCGTTGTCGCTATAAAAGGTGAACTATTTGTATTGAAAGGCTCGATCCTTCAGCCGAATGTGATTATCAAAGAATCTACAGCTAATGCACTATTTGAAGACGGCGACAATAAAATCATACAAACGGATAGATTTGTCACTTTTGGTTCAGCCGTGAATCAAGTGCCATGGATTAATTTTAAGCGCGTGAAGGATCTTAATTTAATCGACGAGAAGATTACCACTCACGAAAACAAAAAAAACAATCCTCATCAAGTAACGGCTAAGCAAATTGGATTTAAAAGCGGTTCTATTTATATAGGCGATGTGCAGGGGAAAGATATTGGCTGGAATATTACCAATACAGATTATTCAATCACATTGATAGATAAGACGCCTTCGGCAGCAAACGGTGGAACTGATCTGTATAAGATCATCTTCACTAACGAAAATTTCGGTACAAATTACAAAGTTTTTATAACTCCAGTATTTGCAGGGGAATTTGCAAAAAACACAACCGCTATTTTTTCCGTAACGAACAAGACCTCAAACGGTTTTGAAATAGCAATCCGTGAATTGATTTGGGAAGGTCAGTCCATCACTTTAGATTATTTAATTTTTCAATAATGAGAGTTACAAGTAAAATAGCGATTAAGAATTTTTTTAAGACAGGAAGCGAGCCTACTCAGGAAAACTTTTGGGCACTCATTGATTCGTTTTGGAGTAAGGAGGAAAGACTTGGTGTTTCAGACATAGAAGACTTGGAAAACAGGCTTTCTGAAAAATTAGATTCTTCAGCGCAACAAACAATAATGAACGCGCTACAGACGCAGGAACAGGTGTGGAATCAATTGGTTGCAGCAAATGAGGCTGTTTATAATGACGATAGCTTAACACATGCTCATGATCTATTAAGGTTATACGACTATAAAACTGGCGAAAATGTTAATTATAAAAAAATCAATAGTCCAGATGGAATAATCGCAGATGGTGTTTTGTACAAATTCATCAACAACAATTTGTACAAAAGGCAGGTTTCAAATTTTATCAATTTATCTTGGTTCCAGGCTGAAGGTGACGGAATAACTGATGACACCGCCGCAGTTCAAAGCGCAATCGATATTGCAGTTCGTGAAAAATTAAACCTAATTATTCCCGATGCAGATTATGTGATTTCAAACAATATTGTCGCGAACGGAAGTATTAATATTTATTCAAAAGGCAGATTCTTTCTTAAAAATTCCTCAAACAAATCAATGTTCATCATCGAGAATGCCTCAAGTTGCGTAATCGATGGATTAGTATTGAATGGTAACAGAACAAATCAGGGAGCTTCCAACGGGGCACTTGATTTGGATGAAAACCGTCACGGAATTAAGTTACACCGCTGCAAAAACTTGACAGTACGAAATTGTACCATTCATCACTGTCAGGGTGATGGAATCGGGATTGAGCATGATTTTGTCGGGCAAGCAACCACGGTTAACCTTAATGAGGATATTTTGGTCGAAAACAACACCATATATTCCAACGGTAGAAACGGTGTGTCGGTCGTTCACGGTAGAAATATTAAAATACTAAAAAATAAAATATTTGACCAAAAAGCGTATGTATCCACGCTTGGAAGCGGAGTTGATGTGGAGCCAAATCCGGGACTTGTTGAAACAGAAACTTATATCTGTGAAAATGTGATGATTTCTGACAACCTTATCACAGAAAACAACGAAGGAATTCAAATTTTCAAGGGCAAATACAACAATTCAAACGTAATTAGAAGTTCGATAAAAAACGTTAAGATTTCAAAAAATTCATTTAAAAACAATGTATTTACCGACATTTTAATTTTGGCTATTTTGGGAGATAAAGAAATCATTGTCGATGGGAATACTATTGAAAATTCAGCAAATTTTTCCACCCCTTCACACGCCTATAAATCTAGTATAAGGGTGTCTTATAGCGACGCAAACGTAATTATCTCAAATAACATTGTGAGCGCTGAGACGCCGATTGAAATTGTGAGCTCTAAAAATGTTGGGGTATTTCAAAATTCTTTCAATTTCACAAAATACGCCGTCCACATGCGTACTGATATGTGGGATGAGGATCACCGAAACGTTGAGCTGAATCAAATCAAGAATAACGAATTCACGATCAACAAACCTAAAACCAGCGATGAAGCGGTTTTCTATAAAATGATTGCTGAAACTCAAAATTCCGCAATCAAAAACAACATTATCAGTAATAACGTATTCATTGATTCAAACGCTACCACAGAACTAAATGCCGTAGGGTATGTTTTTGCCAATGGTTCGGGGTGGAACAATATCAATGGCAACATAATCAAAGACAATTATGTTAAGAAAACTGGAGCAGCAAACACAGTGTACATTAACACTCCTACCAACAACGATGTAAATATAGCACTTAGCTAAATATAAAATCATGGCAAACTACTGGAATTATACAAACAAAAACGGCGCCCTCTCTCCGGAATTAGAATTAAACATTTCAAGTTCCGCAGGAGATAAAATATTGGGACACAACATCCTTAACAATCACTATGGCAAGCCATTTATTGTAGGTGGTGATTCAAAGGACGGAATGGTGACAAAGCTTACCTTCGGCTTCAGTTAAAGTGGCGGAAGGTTCTTAGTTTTATCGAATCACGACGATAATGCTATCGCTGTGAGCACCTACCGAACCGAAGAGCAACTAATCGAGTGGAAATCATTTCAGGAATCAAGAAAGGCGGTTCCGGTAATGGATGAACCTATTCAGGTTAGCTCACTTTATTGTAACATTCCAGATAATAACCTACAATTGGAGGTTTGGATTAGCGATGAAAAAAATGAAACTCTACTTCAAACCTTCGAATTGGAAGAGGGTTTGAAACTTATTTCTCTTGATATAGAGAAACTGTTTTGGTTTTATACAGATGTTGAAAGGGGACAAATGTTGGCGGTTGGTAAATATACACTGGATTACTTTCAACCTATTGTTTTGGTTTTAAAAAAGGGTGAAACTATTATTGAGAAAAAATATTTTACAAGTGGTTTTTAGTGCTGACATTCAATCCGAGGTAATTTATAGAACAATGGTCAAAAAAAGAGCACACAGATTATGAAGGATCTTTTGGAAGTTTTTATTACAGTATGGGCAAAATCAATCGATTTGCTTAAAAAACCATTAGGACTTCCTGTTTTGGTGACTATTTTACTTATTACATTTTACTTTTTTGGTAATTCCGAAAGGAAGAACGGTTATGCAACTGCAAAGAAAGACGATAGTATTTTAATTGCAACAAAAACAGGTCAGGTTAAATACCGTGATAATCGAATTATAAAATTAGAGGCGGAACGCGACACTCTTCAAAAGAGGTTAAGAGACTTTGATTGTACGAAAGAGACAGAGAAATGGAATAAATTATTCCAGAATCTTCAAGCTTCCATGATGACAAAAAAAGCTGATGCGGAACGCAGTTTGGAAGTCGAACGCAGAAGAACTGCTGAGATTAACAAAACTTTAAAATCGCTATAAAATGAAAGCATTATTTAAAATCATCGCCTTTGTTCTGCCGATGCTGATGTTTTCGCAGAAAAATGACAGCATCAACCAAGTTGTAAAAATTACGGCAGAAAAAATACTTAAGGAGCGGAAAAGCATTGATTCACTAAAACTTCTAAAAGCAAAAGAGATTGAAAAACAAACCGCACTTTTAAAGAAAATTCGGTTGAAAATAGAGCAATTGAAATCGAGTAAGTCCATTCAGATTGGTGACGATTTCAGCATCGTTCAGGAAGTCGAAGCGCTAAATGCTCTGAAACCAAATAGCGATGTGGTCTTTTGGGAGGAAAGTAGGCGTAAATGGTTAGGTAGGATGATTACAGGAGAAGAAACCAAAATCAGAATGTTTCGCTTTGAAAACGGACGGAAAGTTTATCTAAACTAAATTTCCGAGGAGGAAGGAAATAAAAACGTCCTCCAAAATTAAAAACGTCCTCCAAAATTAAAAACTTTCTCAGGGAATTTAATTAGCACGAAGCCACCATGGAGGACGCAAAGTCTTCTTTGGTGGCTTTGTTGTGTTAATAAATCCCTGAGAGATTACAAATATAAACTAAAATTAAATTATATGTCAAACTTCGCTTACAAAGAGCAACACGCCGTCATAATTAAAGTCGGTACAGAAAAAGAGCAAAAAGAGCTTTTTGAAAAATTAAAAAAAATGGGATTTAAGGATTTAAAAATTGTATCTGTATGAAAATTGAAGTAAAACACACCTGCGAAAATTTTAATGATTTCCGCTCGGAAAAAGTAAAAAGTTTATTTAATGCGGAAAGTGGGCACGAGTGGAGACACGTTGCCGAGCTACCGATCGAGGATGAGGGTTGGCAAATTGGTTTAATAGTAGGCGCATCCGGTTCCGGCAAAACCTCTATCGGGAAAAATATTTGGGAAAAAGGAATTATTAATCTTTCTGAAGGTTGGAATTCTGATTTACCAATTATTGAAGATATTGCGCCCGAAAAGGATATGAACGTGGTTACAAGTGCACTTTCCGCTGTTGGTTTGGGTGATGTTCCGGCGTGGCTTCGACCTTTCAAAGTATTGAGCAATGGCGAACAGTTCCGTGCCGGTTTAGCACGTTTAATTTGTGATGCGCCAGACAAAGTAGTGGTGGATGAATTTACAAGCGTCGTTGATCGCCAAATTGCGAAAATTGGCGCGTCGGCGTTTGCAAAAAGTTGGCGCAAAACAGGAAAGCAGATTGTTTTGCTTTCTTGCCACTATGATATTATTGAGTGGCTTCAACCGGATTGGGTGTATGATACGCGAGTATCGAAAGTAAAAAAAAAGTCCCAAAGCGGCCATCTATCAAACTCGACATTTGGAAGGTCAACGGAGGTTATTGGAAGTTTTTTAAAGAGCATTACTATTTAGATTTAAAGCATCCGCCGTGCGCTGAATATTTTGTTGGAACAGTTAATGGTGAATTGGTTTGCCACGTTGCTGTATGTCCAATGTTTACGGCAAAAGCCTACCGCGCAACTCGATTGGTTGTAATGCCGGAATGGCAAGGTGCAGGCGTTGGAACTACTTTTTTAAATGCAGTAATGCAGTATCATTTGGAAGGAAAAGGAAGGTGTGAAAGAAATTATCACACATTTTTCCACACCTCGCACCCACAATTATGTGGATATCTGCGAAGTTCAAAGAAATGGATTCAAACGAGTGCAAAGCTACACGGCGATAATAAGGCGAGAAGTAATGCATCGTTGATGAGAACTACTAAAGGTTTTCCGGGAGAAAAAGAAAAAGGAAAAATAAAACACGCGGGTGGATATGGTGGACATTTTAGAGCAATTCAAGGATTTAAATATTTAGGTAATGAAAAAGTTTAAAGTTTTTATAAGCGGTCAGAAGTATTTTGGTGAAGAGGTTCTGCGACTTTGCAGGCGATTAGGAATTGATGCTGTTGGTATCTGTTGCCCATTGGATGATAAGTATATTGGAAAATCTGGAAGGCGATGGAACATTCCTGTTGTTCCTGCCGGAACCTTAACCGCTGATAAGATGCCGGAATGCGATTTGGGAATTACGGCGCATTCGTTTGACTATATTGGTAAGAAAACGCGGTATAGCCCGCGTCTTGGCTGGTTAGGATATCACCCAAGTTTATTGCCTCGACATCGTGGGCGGTCTGCAATAGAATGGGCAATCAGAATGAAAGAGCCTATCACAGGCGGCACGGTGTTTTGGCTTAATGCGGGCATTGATCGTGGTGACATTGCCTATCAAGATTGGTGTTGGATTCCTCCGGAATATCACCTGTCCCCACGTAAATCAGCCGGAAAGTTGTGGCGCGATGAATTGTGTCCGATGGGTTTAAAACTTCTTGAAAGAGCATTGCAAGACCTTTTAAAAGGTATTGAAATCCGTATTCCGCAGGATAAAAGATTTAGCACTTTCGAGCCCGACACAAATGTTAGGGATGTTTTCAAACCTGATTTGTTAATGATTGAAGATAAAAGTAAATCCGCAGTGTAGCGGATTTTTTTTATGACATTTCATTTTATTTTTTTGGACTTTTGGTTTTGGCGATTATACTTCGCCGCCGCCGAAAAGA
>Ga0209570_1000563_pt1 | contig 37921 bp, 39 predicted proteins | sample EBPBio172007_DNA_FD_185861 | JGI IMG/M metagenome (GOLD analysis project Ga0209570, IMG submission 185861) | Wastewater treatment Type I Accumulibacter community from EBPR Bioreactor in Madison, WI, USA - Reactor 1_9/17/2007_ DNA (SPAdes)... | ecosystem: Engineered > Bioreactor > EBPR >... | reverse complement strand
TAAAATCACAATAATCAAGCATGTCCCAATTATAACTTACGTGACTCCCTCCTATATACAATCCGTGAACTTCATAGTAATGGTATCTTTTTTTAATAAAAGGATTTATTTTTTCTTTGCAAATTTCTGATACGCCTTCTACAAAAGATATGATAAATTTTTTCATTAATTTTTTTTGTTGTTTCGTAAACTTCACCGGAGGTTTTTCCTCTCTAAATTCATATTTCATAAAAACACCTTATATTAAAGTTATCTATCATTGTTTGATGTTGATGTTCCATCCCTCGAAACTTTGCCCCTCTTTTTTTCTCGCCGTCGGTGAATTGGGGATGGGGCTAATCGAAATGTCTCATAGTTTTCAACTTTTACTTCTCACTCTTCTATTTTCCAATTATTGTTTATATCGTAGATTATATTATCAACAGAATCACTGATAAATTCAAAAATATTTTGCAACTCTTTTTCGAAAACTTCTTCAAGCTTATGTTCATCTCTAAAATCTACCGTAAATGAATATTCTAAATCTTTATAATATAACATTATCTCAACCTTACAAAGAAACACTGTCGCAACTATTGGAATTTTCGAGAAACGTTCTTTATCGTCTTGAATACGAAATGAAAATGCTAAACATGGACCTTCAGTACCAACATAATCATATTCATTAGCTAAATTAGCGTTTCTAAAATCACAATAATCAAGCATCTGCCAATTATAACTGAAGTGACTCTCTCCTATATACAATCCGTCAATTTCATAGTAATGGTATCTTTTTTTAATAAAAGGATTTATTTTTTCTTTGCAAATTTCTGATACGCCTTCTACAAAAGATATGATAAATTTTTTCATTAATTTTTCTTGCTGTTTCGTAAACTTCACAGGAATTCCCATGTCACTAAATTCATATTTCATAAAAACACCTTATATTAAAGTTATCTATCATTGTTTGATGTTGATGTTCCATCCCTCTTAAATTTGCCCCTCTTTTTCGCCTTCCCCGTCGGGGAATCAGAAAGGGGCTAAACGAAATGCCTCATAGTTTTCAAAGGACGGAAGTAATTCGCATGTCTGCAATGATTAACGCTCGCTTTTTGAACGATAATCATATCGCATTGATATTTCAAATATATTTTTTTCTTCTATACGGTATTGAACATAAAAACTTGGATATAGCTTTGTAAATAATCGTTTAGAATGTCCTAATATCATAAATTCTGAAGATGTATCGGACACAAATCAAAAGTTGAATTATTTAAGTTTAAATCCTGTTGTAAAATATATTAACAATAGACAAAAAACAATTGCCCCCAAATGAAAGAAAACAGCAGAAAAATAAACTATTGATTTATTCTGAATCTTTTCAAATTCTACAAAATACTTTTTGTAAACATCTGCTTTATATAGTAAAATATAATTAGTTAAATACGCTAAACCTAGAACTAAAAAACAGTAATAGTAAAGTGTCTCTTTAACATTTATGTTTAGTTTTATAACAAGGGTCAAGAAAACAGTTGTATAAACAATCATTGTCGATGTAAGCATAGCTTTAAATGAATAGCCAAGGTTCATGCCGGTATCAAGATCGAACATCACTTTATGAAACTCTTTTCTTCCTTTTTTTAAATTTTTTCTCATAAATGGAATATGTCGCGCAACACGGAATATTGGCTCCTGAATTAAATAGGTTCCAATAGCAAAATGAAGCTGCCAAGTTGAATAAAAAAAATAATTCCATATTTTAATCATTTATTTCGTTCCTCCTTATATAATAATCCTTTACTATATATTCTCCAGTTTCTTCACCTAGCCAGGAGAATATGACTGTACCTACAGTAGCGCCAATGACTGTTCCGAGTCCTGTTACTGCTGAACCAATGATTCCTCCAAAATATGCACCAGATGCAGCTCGACCAACACCCTCCGCCACCACATCAACATTTTTTCGCCCGCTAATAGTTGTGTAGCTTTGCTCAATACTTTGGATGCCTTGCCAAAATTACTCATTTTTTGGCTGTATGCGGTTATATTGACTCAATGAATCGGCATTGCGCCAAGCGCAGGTCATAAAGATGGATTTCCGTATCCAAACCTATAAGGTTTATGAAAAGTCGCCCATCACATTAAACGCATTATTCTATTAACATTCCATCCCTTCGGGATTTATCCGCCGCTGAATTTCAAAATTCCCCTCATTGAGGGGTGTCAGACGCAGTCTGACGGGGTGGATGTATTTATTTCTATATACCTTTCATCCCTTCGGGATTCGATTTTTTTATTAACGCATTTTTCTATTATCATTTCATCCCTTCGGGATTTATCCGCTATTGCGTTTCAAAAATTCCCCTCATTGAGGGGTGGCAGACGCAGTCTGACGGGGTGGATGAATTTATACGTACTATAAATGTGTCATCCCTACGGGATTTGATATTGTCCACTATCATTTCCTATTATTATGCCATCCCTATGGAAATTATCTGCATTTTGAACCATAATAAACATAATTTGGTGATGATGGAGCTAATCCTTCAATTCATGTATCGTGTATATATATTTTACTTTTGTCGTGAGATTGCTCAACGAAATATCATCATATATATCAATACGCCGACAAAACCGCAGAGTAAGGCGGGAGCGGTGCGTTCAACGATATGCAATGGTTTGATATGGCATAATCCGGCACTGAAGATGATGACCGCTGCTACGGGTGACATTGTTCTGCCGAATGTTGCGCCGATTGCTCCGAGTATGCCAATGTCCACAGCTTGCACAGGATTATGTGCTGCCAAGGCAGGGACGACGGCTTTGGTGAATGCCACACTTGGCGCAGTGCCCGAGCCGGAGATAATGGCAAAAGAGTAGGGTACTATGCCGCTGATGATTTTTGCCGTGAAGTCAAATTCTTTGACACTTTGCACTAAGGTATTGACTAATCCGACTGCTTCCAAACCATTGATAAAGCATGTGGCGGTGATAATGAGTGCAATGACATGAATGAATCCATAGCCGATACCTTCAAAGAATTGTTCTGTTTTGTGATTGATGTCACGATGGGAAAGTAATATGGCAATAATGGCGGAAAAGAGCATGGCATGGGCAACGGGTATTCCTTTGGGATAGATGGTGAGTATGTCATGCCATAGTCCGAATGATGGTTGCGAAAGTATAAGTATGATGATGGGGAGTGGCGGTAAGAGTGCTTTGGCAATATTGATTTTTTCATCGGGTATGTCTTCGTGAGTTTGCTCTAAGGCTTGGGCATTGTGCTTTGGTGTGAAAAGATGAGCCATAATGGTAAATACAATCACAGCAATGCCAAATCCGATGATTTCGGGCATAAATGTATTGTTGATAATGGCGGGTATGTCCATGCCGGAAGCTTTGTGGATGGTGACGATGTCGGGTTCTCCCGGGTTAAAGAGATTACCGCCGGCAGAGCAGCCGAGCACTAATGTTGCTCCGGCAATGACGGGATGCCATCGGGCAGCCAGCATGATGGGTATGAGTATTGGTCCGACGGCAGCGGCGGATGCAGTTTGGCTTGTGATTGCCATATTGGTAAAGAAACCGATGAGACAACCGCCGGGAACTAATAAAAACCGCATGGTGCGTATGGGAGCTATGAGCAAGCGTACCATGTGTTTATCTGCGCCGATGGTACGTAATAAAAAAGCATAGCCCATAGCAGTGCATATTGGTGCAATGACCGAACCATCGCCCATTTTTTCTTCAAAAGCAGTAAATACCAAAAGCGGCTTACCGGCAAGTGATGCTAACAGTAAGCCGGCAGTGAAGAGTACTAATCGTACATCATAATGGCGTATGATAGCGATAATTGCTGCCACCACAATAATAATTGCGGCAGGGGTTGTGAGAGATGTCATCATAGTATGCGTCAAAAAAATGTAAAGCAAATTATGAGATTTTAGTCATGGGAAAAAATCTTGCTTTGAAACTCACGTCCGATGCTTTCACTTTATGTGTAATTTTGCCTATATGAAATCTCCAAATTTTCTTAAAAACTATACGATAGCCGAGCTGCGCGATTATGTGCGCGGCATGGGTGAACAAGCATTCAGGGCGGATCAGTTGTTTGATGCTATGTATGCACAAGGTATTGAGCATATTCACGATATAGCAACATTGCCTAAAGCATTGCGCGAAACCTTGGAGCAAGAAACGGTGATGTCGGCGGTGCGCTTGCAAAAAATTCAAGAATCGAATGATGGTACGAAAAAATTTCTTTTTGAGTTATTTGATGGGCGTGCGATAGAAACAGTTCTTATCCCGAGCGAAATGGTCACGGATGATGGCTCGCCTAAGCGTATGACTTTATGTGTGTCCACTCAAGTAGGTTGCCCTTTGAATTGTCAATTTTGCGCCACAGCTTCTTTGAAATTAAAGCGTAATTTATTTGTTGCGGAAATAGTGGATCAATTATTGGCGGCGCAACGTTATACCGAGAAAAAAATTACGAATTTGGTATTTATGGGTATGGGCGAACCTATGTTGAATTATGATAATGTGATGGCAGCCGTTTCCATATTTACCCACGGAGATACTCCTTTGCTTGGTTCAAAACGCATTACATTATCCACGGCAGGGGTTGTGCCGGGTATAGTGCGTATGGCAGATGAAAAAAGCCCGATTAAACTTGCAATATCGCTTCATGCAACAACGAATGGATTGCGCAAAGAAATAATGCCTATTGCCCGCAAATATGAATTAACGGAATTGGGGAACGCTATCGAATATTATTATAGAAAAACGCGGCGTGCGGTGACGTATGAGTATATTTTATTCGAGGGAATAAATGACAGTGAAGCTGATGCAAAGCGGCTTGCTCGTTTTACGCGGCGTGTACCGTCCAAAGTGAATGTTATTCCTTTTCATGATATAGAATTTACGAATCCGACGGGTATAGCGGCTGCATTAAAACCGACATCACGGGAAAAATTCAAGGGATTTATTTCATTATTGCAAAGTCATGATGTGACTGTGATGATACGATCATCGAGCGGTGTGGATATTGATGCTGCTTGTGGTCAGTTGGCATTCTCCAATGCATCAACCGAAACAACCACACCATTATTGAGCGAAGTGCTATGAAATATGTCAAGAAAATCATATTATTATTCATAGTGTTTTTTGTATGTCCATTTTCTGTATTATCGCAAATCGAATTATCGGATGATTTTTCTCCGAAGGAAACAGAGTTGTATTATATACGCTTACTGACGGGGGAAGAATATACCGGTATAATTCGTGATATTATTGAAGATGACAAACAGGGAACTGTTTTGAAAGTAAAATTGCAGATTGGGACTGCGGAAATTCCATGCAGTGGTATTGCGGAGTTGCGTCTCTATAAAGAACTGTATCGCCATAATCATCGTTTGTATTTATTGCCGACGGCAGATCCGATAGGAGATAATTACTTCATCGGTAACTTTGAATTGCTATTGCTTTATGCGGGTGTCGGGTATGACCGTTTCTCGCTCACGGCAGGGCGCACCATCATTCCGGGCATCTCATCGGCAGATCAAGGGTCATTGGTTAATCTGAAAGCGACAATCTATTCTGAGGACAATATTACAATGCCGGGTGGCTTCACTTTGGCATTGGGGACGAATCTTGCATGGTTGAACAGTGCCAACCGATTGCTCCATTTTTATGGTACGGGAACCTTCACTTTGACGCGCACGAGGCTCACAATGTCTATGTTTTACAAGCAAGGCAGGGATGATAGTTTTGTGATTTCGGGCGGACGATTCGGAAATTTTGGAGTGACCTATCCGAATGGTGCTTTGGGGCTTGCTTTGGGTTTTGATACCAAGTTCACAGCCATGAATGATGTGCATGTGATATGTGAGCTGTGGAATCCTGATATAGCTAAACCTATGAATTCAGGAGCTTTACTTGGTCTAAGAATAGCGAATACGCATGTGGCAGCCGACTTTGGCTTATCGGTTTGGACGGCTCCGGCTATAGCACCATTCGTAAGTTTTGTTTGGACTCCGCAGTTTTGAAAATGCAGTATTTGCAAATTTTTCTTTGTATTTCGGCTTAGCTTTCTTATTTTTGCTCCTCTTTTATGCAAACATTTGATTTATAGGGAGCTATGGCAACAGTAACAAAAGCAGACATCGTTAATACGATCGCCGAGAATATCGGCTTGACTCGTGTAGAAACAAAAGTAATCGTTGAAGGCGTTTTTTCCGCCATCATTGACGCACTCGCCGAAGGAAACCGCATTGAGCTTCGCGGTTTTGGCGTATATTCCGTAAAAAGCCGCAAATCGCGTATGGCACGCAATCCTCGCACCGGCGACCCGGTTGCATTGGACAAACGTTTTGCTCCGATTTTTAAAGCATCACCGGAATTTCAAAAAAGAGTCAATAAAGACTTGGGTAAAAAAGGTCGTACAACAAAAAAATAAGTCTGTAATTGGTGTGTAATATCACCGATGAAGAATTGACGACACAAAAAATGGAACAAGAGCAAACGGTATCAAAAAAATGGGCAATAGTAGCTGTCGTGCTGACGGTAATTATAGGAAGTATTTCTTTTGGCATTGCCCGATATGAAATAGAAACTACAAAACCGAACAAAGAGCAAACTTATACTTTAGCTAATAAATATTATGATGCCGGCGATTTCGGCAATGCAGCAGCATTATATGAACGGTACTATACCGTCTTTGGCGTAACAGATCCGGCAGTGCGTATTGATTATGGATATGCACTGTTTAAATCAGGTAAACCAAAAGAGGGATTGGCAATGACACAAAGCGTGTTCAGTGTTGATTCCGATAATCCCGTGGCACAGCTCAATCTTGCATTTATGCACTATGAAGCGGGTAATGCGAAACAAGCAGTCGATTGGTTAAAAAAATGTGCCGTGAATCCAAGAGATACTATGATAGCCGGACGGGCACGAATGGCTCTTGAACAGATTTCACAACAATTACAAAGATAATTTTATTCACTATACGTCAAGCGAGGTCATTATGCCATGCGGAAAAAAACGCAAGCGTCATAAAATGGCGACGCATAAACGCAAAAAACGTTTACGCAAAAACCGTCATAAAAAGAAAGGTCGTTAAGTATGTTCACTCTATGGTGAACTCTTTAACATACAATTCAAGTACCGACTGTCTATACATTGTTTGTATGCAGTCGGTTTTTTTTTACATACGGCATTGTGTTTCTGTATTGTAAAAAAGTGAGTACAATTATATTATGCAGAAAGTAGGCATATAGATATGAAATTATCTGATTATTCTATGGTGCGGGTGGGTGTCTGTTCGCCGGAATTACGCATAGCAGATGTCCGTTTTAATGCAGCACGATTATGTGATGCGATGCGTGAAGCTGCGCATCATGATTGTTCTGTTCTTGTATTTCCAGAATTGGCATTAACAGGTTATACATGCGGTGATTTATTTTATCAATCAACATTGCGAGAAGAAGCTGAGCGCGGTTTAGAAGAACTTTGTTATTGCTCGGAAATAATGAATATGACGATATTTGTCGGTATGCCCATTGTGAACAAAGGAAAATTATTTAATTGTTGTGTGATTATTTCTCATGGCGATATTGTCGCTGTTGTGCCAAAAACATATTTGCCCAATACGGGTGAATATTATGAAGAACGCTGGTTCAGCTCGGCTGCCGATACCGAAGAAACCACCATTGTGGTTTGCGGGCAGGAGATTCCATTCGGCACAGATATTTTATGTGTTGCCCGCCACGATAATCGTCTAATATTCGGTTGTGAAATTTGCGAAGATGTCTGGTCTGTCGTGCCACCAAGTTCTTTGCATGCTCTTGCCGGTGCTACCATATTGATAAATTGTTCTGCAAGCGTGGAATTATTAGGCAAAAAAGCATATAGGGAGCAATTAATTACTTCACAATCGGCACGGTGTATTGCAGCATATATCTATGCGGCTTCAGGGGCAGGGGAATCAAGCACCGATGTTGTATTCAGCGGGCATTGTCTTATTGCAGAAAATGGTTCATTACTTGCTCAAAGCGAGCGATTTTCTTTTGATACACAAATCGCTTATGCGGATATTGATATTGAAAAATTAACTCAAGAACGAATAAAAAACAATTCATTTGCTGCTGCGCAAACTCTTCACTACAGAATTATTGCAATTGATATTACCGAGAGGGAAACCACAAAATTGTATCGTCTATTTACTCCTATGCCATTTGTTCCCCATAATCTTCATGAAAGAGCGGAAAATTGTCATGAAATTATGATGATACAGTCCACCGGATTGATGAAACGCTTGAAGCATATAGGATGTAAAACAGTGACAATAGGGCTTTCCGGCGGTCTCGATTCCACTCTTGCATTATTGGTATGTGTGAAAGCATTTCAGCGTTTGGGCTATGATGCCGTAAATATAATAGCTGTGACAATGCCCGGATTCGGAACAACGGATCGCACCAAATCCAATGCCGTTGCTTTGGCTGAATGTCTTGGTGTCACATTAAGAACAATTTCCATCCATGATGCTGTTGCCCAACATTTTCTTGATATTGGGCATGATGCTTCTGTACATAATATTGTTTTTGAAAATGCACAAGCACGTGAAAGAACACAAGTACTCATGGATATTGCTCAACAAACAGGCGGCATTGTAATAGGCACGGGTGATTTATCGGAATTGGCTTTAGGTTGGTGCACATATAATGGCGACCACATGTCTATGTATGGCGTTAATAGCGGGGTGCCCAAAACATTAGTTCGTTATATTATCGAGTGGGCAGCAATGGAGGAATTTTCCGGTAAAGTATCGGCAATATTGCATGATATATGCGATACGCCGGTTTCGCCTGAATTATTGCCGCCAGATAAAGAAGGAAATATTGTACAAAAAACAGAAGAAACGATTGGTCCATATATTCTTCATGATTTCTTTTTGTTTTATCATATTCGTTATGGTTTTCGTCCGAAAAAAATTGCAATGTTTGCAGAGCATGTATTTTCCGATACGTATGATAAAGCAATAATAAAACAATGGCTGAATGAATTTTACAAACGATTTTTTTCACAACAATTTAAGCGTTCTTGTTTACCTGACGGTATGAAAATAGGTTCGGTGGCTCTTTCTCCGCGCGGTGATTGGCGCATGCCGAGCGATGCTGCCGCACAATTATGGCTTGATGAAGTTGCGGCATTATAATACAGACCATTACTATGAAAATTCCTGAATCAATATGTGTGTTTCGCCTTAGCTCACTTGGCGATATTGTCTTGACAACGGTATTGTTGCGTCGTTTGCGCCGGCAATATCCGCAAGCATATATTGTGATGGTTGTGGCTGAACAGTATTATGAAGCTGTGCGCTTTAATATACATTGCTCTGCAATTGTGACAGTACATACAAAAAATGGGCTGAAGGGATTATTGGAAGCACGCAGGAAAATATTGGCATTCACACAGGGAAAAAAATTTGATGTGGTCATTGATTTACATAAAAATATACGAACGGCACTCTTAAAATTTTCTCTTGGAAAGACGTATTATTCGATTGATAAATTTCGTAAGCAAAAATTAGAATTGGTTCACAGAAAAATCGGCAAAGGACAAGAGATAATCCATATTGTTGAACGATATTTCAAAGCAGTTGATGATTTGCATCTTACTCCTGATAATGAAGGAGCGGAAATTTGGACTTTAACGGATTTTGAACATAAAGAATATCGAGCTTTTCGTGAAAAAACAACAGATATTCGGATTGCAGTTGCGCCGGGTGCAAGACATTTTACTAAGCGTTATCCGACACATAAATATGTGGAAGCACTCAATGCTTTACATCAGCTATTTCCTAAGGCATATTTTGAATTATATGGTGGTAATGAAGAAAAAGAATTATGCCATGATATTGAAACGGCATTGCCTTTTGTCGTAGAAAATTATGCAGGAAAATTATCGCTTTTGGAAAGTGTGGAACAACTCAATCATTGTTCTTTAATGATGAGTAATGATTCGGGATTGATGCACATAGCTGCGGCACGTGGAATACCCGTGGTGGCTATTTTTGGTTCAACGGTGCAGGAATTTGGTTTCGTCCCCTATGCAGTGCCATATCGGATTGTTGAAACAGATGCTGATTGTCGTCCATGTTCACATATTGGGCGGGAATCATGTCCATTAGGGCACTTTACATGTATGAATGCCATCACAACGGAGCAATTGCTTGATGCAGTGCAGCAATTAGTTCCGCTGCAATCATCACAATAGACAAACAAACTATTACACAGCTTTTTTCGTTGTCATACCATAACAATGAAGTCCGGCACTTGCTAAGCATTGCCGCTCGGTTTATGATAACACAGCAAAGTAAGTACAATGACAATTGCACATTTTTTTATTCATAATAGGTTAATAGGAAATTAATGAACGTTCCACTTTTAGATTTAAAATTACAATACGCGACTTTACAATCGGAAATAGAGCCGATGATGCTCAATATTGCAGCAAGTCAAGTGATGATATTAGGACCCGAAGTAAAAAAATTAGAAGAAACTTTGGCAGATTATTGTGATTGCCGTCATGCTATTGCCGTATCCAGCGGAACAGATGCTTTATTGATGGCATTAATGGCTTTAGATATTCAGCCCGGGGATGAGGTAATTGTTCCTACATATTCTTTCTTTGCTACCGCCGGTGTGGTTGCGCGGCTTAATGCTGTGCCGATTTTTGTGGATGCCGAGCCGATTACTCTCAATATTTCGCCCGAAGGAATTCGTAAGGCAATCACATCACGCACAAAAGCGATAATTCCTGTCCATTTATATGGTCAAAGTGCCGATCTTGATGCCATTATGGCTATAGCAGCCGAGCATAATATTCCCGTTATTGAAGATGCTGCACAAAGTATTGGCGTGCAATATAGCGATGGGCGGAAAGTGGGGTCAATAGGTGCTATCGGATGTTATTCCTTTTATCCGACAAAAAATCTTGGAGCTTTTGGCGATGCAGGACTTGTTACGACGAATGATGATACTTTAGGAACAAAATTACGATTGATGCGCGATCATGGAATGAATCCGCGTTATTATCATAAATTTGTTGGCGGTAATTTCCGTATGGATGCTCTTCAGGGCGGCGTTTTGAATATTAAATTCCCTCATTTAGAACAATGGCATGAACAACGTCGCAAGAATGCTGAACTGTATATATCATTATTCAAAGAACATGGTCTTTCTTCCGGCGAAGGAGTGCTTGAATTTGATGCCGAAAATCGTGTACTGTTGCCCAAAGCTGTTTACAAAGAAAGTGGTGTCAAAAATTATCATATCTATAATCAGTTCATTATTCGTGTAGAAAAACGCGATGAATTACGTGAATTTTTAAAAGAGAAAAATATCGGAGCAGAAATTTATTATCCCATACCTTTCCATCGTCAAGAATGTTTTGCACATTTGCAATGCCGCGACGAGGATTATCCTGTGGCAAATAAAGCTGCTGCCACCACATTGGCTTTACCCGTATTCCCGGAATTAACGAAAGAGCAAATTATATATGTTGTAGAAATGATAAAGGAATTTGTTCATGGAAGCTGATTCTTTCAAAAAAACTGTGTTGAAGTTGTTAGTGTGTGTGATTGGAATATTGGTATTGCCGATATATTCAAGTATTGCTCAAACGGAGAATACATCACAAAAACAAACACTTCCGAAATTATTGCTGGCAAATATTGAAATAGGTGAAACCATACCTGAAACTATTGCAGCTAAGGTGCCAACGGCTTTAGCATTGTCAGCATTTGCCTCCGGCAAATATGAAATGATTCGTATGACAGCTCGTGATTCCGCCACAAAATTTTTAACAGCACAGGGAATTGCAGCTACAGTTTCCAAAGTTGCGGAATTTCTTAATGCACAAAAAGTTGTATATGTCAATGTACAGCGAGTGCAAAATTTATTACGCGTAGAAATTGTTGAAAAAGGGTATCCACAATTTTATTCTTCGCAATCGGGTGTCGGGTTCTCTTTGCTTCGTTATAGAAAAGGCGATACGATTATATATGATACGCCATTATTACATGCTGTTCAGCGTGCATTTGCGGTTGCTGAAAATGACAGTTTGATGTTTGATAAAGTCGAAGAAGATATGCGCCGTTATCCGGCACCAACCGTCGTGCCCACAGGTGTTGTTTTCAAGGATACCTATAAAAATCTCAACAAAATATATGATGCAAAATTGCAGATTATCAATGCCTATGATGCAGTGCAAATTATGGTAAACACTGCGAAAAATCATCCTAAATTTACCGTTGTGGATATTGATACGCGCGATTCTATTTATGCAATGATGAATTTATTCGGCGTAGAAAATAATCGTAACCCGACATCCGGCGAATTGCAAATGTTGAGCCGTTTGGGAATTGAATATCTTATCTCCGGTCAAGCCGAAAATAAAAAGGATTTCTCAGAGATCACATTGGAACTGCGGCGCTTGAACCGTGATGCAAGTCATACATTTGTCAGAGGAGTAAAAGAAATCGTGACAAGCGATCAAATTGATGAATTTCGAGCGGCAATTGAACGATCAACAAAAGTATTACTCGATGGCACAGGATTAGAGAAAAAAAGTACTAAGAAAAAATAGTATGAAGTAATAATACAAAGAGCCGCAATTGAGCGGCTCTTTTTTTAGTCATGTTAAAAAAATTACGCGCTTAAACTTGCTTGCACTGCCGGAGCAAATTCCGCAATAAATTCTTCTAATTTGGTGGCTGCAAGAGGTGTGCCGGACGCAATGTAATCGCTCATTAATAAGCCATCACGAAAACCGCGTCCTAATTCTTGATAACCGTCAACAAGTGTTTCCTTCATACCCATTTGTAACATTGCCGCCTTTTGTTGATCATCGGGAAATTCGACCCAAGGAATATTTTTTCCTATCGCTTCGCTGAGCAAATGAGCTACGTCGTTTGATGTCCGAACATCGCTGACAATATAGCGAACAGAATATCCGGTAAAATTCAAAGATAATAATTCTTCCAGAGCGGCGGCAGCAATATCTTTGACATGCACTAATGCCATCGGGATATCACCTGCATAATTACTGCCCATAATACCCATAGAAGTAATCATTCCGATTTGCGCATAGAAATTTTGATAGAAAAATGAAGGGCGTAAATGCTTAACATCAATATTTTCTATTGCATTCAACATTTTTTCAAAATCGCTTAGTCCATCCACAACGCCTGCACCATTGCCAAGATGTGCTCCCACGCTGGAAAGATTGACTACTTTTTTTATGGAATGAGCACGAATTGCATCTGCCATATTCTTACCCACACGATTTTGATATGCACGAAAATCATCGGTGCTGTAATTCGGCGGTATCATCGTATAAACGACATCGGCATTGGCAAAAGCCGACTGAACAAAATCGGATTGCTCCATATCACCTACGAAAGGAGTTGCGCCGAGTGCTTTGATTTGTGCTGCGGTTTCTTCGCTGCGTGTGAGAACACTCACGGTATGACCTGCTGAAAGAAGACCTTCAACAATTGGTTTGCTGATATTTCCCAGCGAACCTGTTATGACATAATTCATAAAAATAAAATATAAAAATTAAAAAAAAAATTACCAGGGCAATATAGAATCATTATGAAGATAACTGCCATGATGACCATCGTCGTCAATAAGTGCCAGCATAATACTTGTACTTGCTCCCTGTTCCGGCGTAAGATGCGCTCCTTTGCCACCCATATCGGTTTGAACCCAGCCCGGATGTGCCGCATTTACTCTAATATTGGTGTCTTTGAGTAAATGTGCTAAATGGATGGTAAATGAATTTACGGCTGTTTTCGATGTATTATATGCAAAGGTTTTTGTGTTATAGGTATTTGAGCCCGGCGTGGCATGAAATTCCAAAGAACCAAGAATACTTGTCAGATTCACAATGCGTCCGGCTTCACTTTTACGAATAAGCGGTAAGAGCTTTTGTGTAAGTTCTACCATACCAAAAAAGTTAATATCAAAAGTTTTACGCAAAATTTCCATCGGAATACTTTCCGTTGTATTGGTTTGCCAAGTGTCCGATTCTATTTGTACGCCTGCATTATTGATGAGAATATCGAGTTTCCCATAGGTGTCTGCAATATAAGAATAAGCAGATGTGAATGAAGAACTGTCCTCCATATCAAGATGAAGATAATGCACATCAAGACCTTGTTGCGCTAATTGTTGGGCTGCTTGCTGACCTCTTTGTTCATCGCGCGACCCAAGCAAAACGGTCATACCTTGTTCGGCAAGCATCTTAACGGTGGTATATCCAATTCCTTTATTGGCACCGGTTACTAATGCAATTTTATTCATGATTATTGTGAAAACTGTGAAAAAATGTGTGATGACTGAGGTGGAAACGAGCGCGAAAAAACTTTATTGTATATACAACTATATATTATCAAAATTTTATGATTCATGGAGAAGACTATGTGCTCTAAATGCGGTTTGTGCAAGTGAATCGGCATTGTCTTTACCCAGAACTGCCGTGTATCGTGCATATAATTTAGACCATGCTTCTTGAATAATAGGCAATTTTTTCTTGGCTTTTTGAGTGGGTGTTATATAGGTAAATTTACCGTCCGTTGTGCGAATGATATAACCTTGTTCCTCCATTTTATCCACAAATCGCGTGACTGTACTTGGTGTAAGGCTAAGTTTTTCAGAGAGTTCCTTTGGTTGGACTGATGGTTTTTCGATAACAATCATCAGCAGAAAACAATACTGTGACGGTAAACCGGTTGCAGCAAATTCTTCATCTGCAATACGTGTTATGGTGCGAGCCAAGGCATTTGCCGAATAAAAAAGACAAGAGCCAAAGCGTGAACAAGTTTCTGCCATAATAATCGTATGTGATAAGTGATAAGTATAAGACTTAGAAGAACAATCCTTTATTGTATATACAAATATAGTGAAAAAATCCGTTTTATCGGTACAATGAATATCACAGATAAACGTAGTAGGGTTTTTTATTGCAAGATTGAAGTGTAAAATGAAAAACGAGCGTTTCTTTTTATTGTCATTGGCATTGTTACAATTCACCAATATTATGGACTTTATGATAATGATGCCATTGGGACCACAACTGATGCGCTTATTTCAGATTGGACCCGATCAATTCAGTATGGCTGTTTCAGCTTATACCATTTCAGCCGGAATATCAGGCATTGCGGGTGCATTTTGGTTAGACCGTCTGGATAGAAAGCAAGCATTATTGCTGATGTATGGCGGTTTTCTCGTGGGAACATTATGTTGTGCTTTAGCACCATCCTATATACTTTTAGTCACTGCGCGTATTGTCACAGGTGCTTTTGGCGGCATATTGGGAGCAATAGTATTTTCCATAGTTGCCGATACCATACCCGAAGCCCGCCGAGGTTCTGCAATGGGCATTGTTTCCACATCATTTTCTATGGCATCGGTATTTGGTGTACCTTTTGGTTTATATTTGGCTACTTTACTCAGTTGGCATGCACCATTTTATGCGATTGTGATTATTGGGGCAATTATTTATGCCATATTATTCAAAGTGTTACCACCGATGCGATCGCATTTTGAGCATCATCATTTACATACTTCGCGTTGGGCAAATGTAATGGCTGTTCTTACAGATCCTGTTGTGCGACGTTCATTATTATTTATGGTATTATTAATGTTCGGGCAATTTTCCATTATCCCATTTATTAGTCCTTATATGGTGGCAAATGTCGGCATAAGCGAACAATATTTACCCTTTATATATTTTTTCGGCGGAGCAGCAACCATAGTTTCTTCGCCTTTAGTCGGTAAAATATCCGATGCTGTCGGTAAACCTAAGGTATTTACATTTTTTGGGATTATTGCTGTGTTACCTGTATTGATAATTACCAATTTACCTGTGGTGAGTTTACCTGTGGTTTTGGTGCTGACAACATTTTTCTTTATTGTCACCAATGGACGCATGGTTCCCGCAATGGCAATCGCAAGCACAGTGGTTTCGCCCGAACGACGCGGTACTTTCATGAGTATCAATTCTTCGGTGATGCAAATGGCAAGTGGCATTGCTTCATTTATTGCCGGACAAATTGTCATAAAATCACCCACCGGTGCACTGCAAAATTATCCGTATGTTGGTTTGATGTCCGCCATTGCCGGAATTTTGTGTTTAAGTATGTTACCTGTGCTGCTGAAATCACAGAAAAAAGCTATGGGATAAACTCATCTTCTTAGGAAGTTCTATACTAAAATTATCCTTTGAAAATCCGGTTTCTCATACTGTTCTGTGAATTAATCGCATATCGTATCAGATAAAAGAAGTGGGGGAGAGCACAAAAGTTAAAACAAACACCTTAGCCGGCTTGTTAGCAAATATAAGGTTGAGGATAGTGTTTTCAACTCAACAACTATCTAATTTCCCAAAAGGTTGATAATAATCAACTTCTTCTTTTGTTTGCTAAGTTGCTAATTGAGTTCGTCTTGTCTAATCCTTTACATTGTGCAGATAGAAGAAACTTCTTAGCTACTCTATTGCATCTGTGTCTTTAGTTTTTGTTCCCATTTACTTTGTCAATAAATATATATTTTAGTCTTAAAGGGTGCCGCAAAGGGGTATGTGAGTTTTGCACAAATGATTACTTATCTATAAATTTACACTACGTAAAACATATTTTGTTAATTATACCACAACAGTTGCAAATTATTTATCATCAGCAAATATCATTTATATGTCATGACCTTTACTTCGCAAAAAATTAGCCAACTGCTGATAATTTTTGTGATGCGCAAATATTGTACCTTTTTCTTTACTATACATTTTCTTACACTCAAAACAAATATTCAATGCTGTGATAATGTTGTTACTTCCGTCGAAAAAAACTAATGCATCTCTATATGTTGGCGCACAAGCGGTTTCAAAATCATCCGCTTTATCATATTCACTGCATAATGCTACGTTCAATAAAAAGTCATCACCATCATTTGCATTAATAGTAGATACTTTTTCACTTGTAGGATGAAAATCGCAACTATCAGTCAATATGTATTGTGTCCGATTAATATATTTTTCTAATTCAGCTAACCTTTTAGTCTGTCTATACCAACCAAACTTTACTTCTTTCATTGATTTTTCAATGTCTTTTATTTCATCGAATAAATCTTTGTAAAACAGGTCGTTTTTCTTGCCTCTTAGAAGAGAAAACGTTTCAATATAATCATACTGAATGTTTCTTATGTAGTCTTTTATTTTCATATACTGTAAATACTTACCGTTAACGCTTCGCCTCTTGTCAAAGAGCATTAAACTGTCAGCCAAGAACTCAATGTGAATAGAAGCACAAGTTTTAACATCACTCTCTATTACGCTGAACCTTGTGCCCATTGCAAAAATACAAAAGCGTGATGAAGTAATAATCACTTGAATGAAACATACAGCTCGTCATAATGTACAATATTCTTTGCTATGGTTCAGTACTCCGCGTTTAAAAAAAGACTAATGGGTTATCCAAGAGTTACCAGTGTTATCTGTTGGTACTATTTGCCAAATCAATGCCAATTTGAAAACATAGAGCTTCAATTATCTCAGTGTGAATATTTGTATCACTTATATGTCCGTATGCTTGAGAAATTCGCTTTTTATCAATTGTTCTTATTTGATGACATAAAATAATAGATTCATTAGAAAGTCCGAAGTTGTTAGCAGGAATTAAAACTTCATTTGGATAAATTCTTCTTCCTTCTTTTCTAGACGTAATAGGAATAATGTTTACCGTATTAAGTAAATCATTAATTTCGTCTTCGCTTATAACAACCACAGGTCTTGATTTCCCTTGTTCTGAACCAATAACAGGGTCTAGATTTGCTCTATAAATATTCCACTTCTTTACTATCATATATTTTCATGGTCTATAGAGTCAAAGTCATTTTGTATTTCTTTTATATCTGCTATAAATAACGGGTCGTTAAGAGCTGCTTTAAGTTGCTCCAATTTATGTGCTTTGGTATCAATAACATCATCAATAATTACCGTCACTTGTTTTTTATCAAGAAAGTCCGGTGGCAAATTAACAATGATTTGATTGTTGCTTACTTTGCAAACTTGTCTGAATGTCATTCTTCTTCTCCTCCACTATAATGCAAATATATAATCATTTTTAAGAAATGTCAATGTTGATACCGTTTTTTCGGCACTTACCGTTAACGCTTCGCCTCTTGGCAAAGAGCATTAACTGTCAGCCAAGAACTCAATGTGAAAAGAAGCACAAGTTTTAATATCACTCTCTATTGCGCTGAACCTTGTGCTTATTGCAAAAATACAAAAGCGTGATGAAGTAATAATCACTTGAATGAACCCTACAGACCGTCACAATGTACAAGATAAGGGCAAAAATACAAAAAATTTACTCTCATTGATAGAGTGGAAAGTAAATTATACTCTCGTTCAATTGTGAGAAATTTGTTAACAGTTCTTGTCATTATAGCAACTAATGGAAGCAGATTACCGCAATGGCAATCGCAAGCACAGTGGTTTCGCCCGAACGACGCGGTACTTTCATGAGTATCAATTCTTCAGTGATGCAAATGGCAAGTGGTATTGCTTCATTTATTGCCGGACAAATTGTCATAAAATCACCCACCGGTGCCCTGCAAAATTATCAGTATGTCGGCTTTATGTCGGCTGTGGCGGGAATCGTATGTATCCTCATGTTAATTACCTCCCAAAAAAAATCTGTACAATAACTTGTTTTTGATACCAAGTACCCGCGTTTTACTCTTGATGAACTTCATACAAACATTCGTATATTTTACCCTTATACTTTAGGAAAATATTACAAAGAATCTATTTGTAGATAGTTTCCAATTTATCTTATTGTGCGTATATTGCGTAGAATTTTTAAGGTAAAACCACACGATATGCGCAACTATATAATTCTAAGTTTTATATTTCTCATAGTATTACCTCCGTTATCTGCCCAACAAAGAGTGATGTATGGGCTTAATTCTGCAATGAATGTGAACATACATACGGCTGATTTTCGTGCTTTTCCTACTGTACCGAATTGTTGTCCGCGTTTTGAAAATGGCACAGGAAGCGGTATTACCGTGGGTCTTGTTTATGACATGCCCTTAACAGAACTGTTTCGATTAACTTTTCGTGGTACATTCACTGAACAAAACGGCCTTTTAAGCAGAGATGAAAATATAGTACTTGCAGGGAATGTAAACGGTATATTTAATCATAGTATTGATACCAAAATCTCCGGTATTACGTTCGAACCATTTTTGGGATATTATCTTTTTGATAGATTTAGAGTTAATGGTGGGTTTAGTGTGGGATACAGAACCCGTGCATTATTTTCACAAAAAGAAGTTATTGTTGAACCCTCCTCAGGTACATTTTCAAACGGTCAACGTTCCCAAAATGAAGTTAGTAATAGCCCCATACCCTTAGCACGCGATTTTTCTTTGGGTATGCTTGGCGGTGTTTCTTATAATCTTCGGCTCAATAAACGCGGTACATTGTATCTTAGTCCTGAAATTGTGTATCATTACCCACTTATCGGCATAGTGAATACTATAGATTGGTCTATACAGCAGTTGCGATTTGGTGCAACATTCTTTTGGTCACCCAGACCATATAAAGAGCCAATTCGCCGCGAAGAGCAAAAAACAATTATTGATACAATAGAAGTGAAAGTACCGTCACGTTTTGCGGGGTTTTTTCAAGGCAAAGAACTCGTAACAAAAGAGATGGTAGAAAATGAATATGAAAATGATACAGAAATAATTACATTCAGTACGATTCGTAGAACAGATACAAATAAAATTGCAAAACCGGAGCGATTAGACGTTGATGTTAAAGCGTTTGGTATTGATACTAAAGGCATGGTAGAGGATAATATTGTTTTTAGGATTGATGAATACTCAAGCTATTTTATGAATCCATTTCTCAATTATGTTTTCTTTGAAGAAGGAGAAGATGTTATACCAAGCAGATTTGTTGCACTGACAAACAGTGAGGTTGAAAAATTCAGTATTGAAGGCATCAAAAGTTCAGATCGTTTAAAAACGTATTATCATCTGTTAAATATTGTGGGGTTACGTATGAGGCAGAATCCAACAATTAATTTAACATTGACCGGATGTAATACAGATGCTGGCATTGAAGAAAATAATATATCATTATCGAGGCGTAGAGCAGAATCTGTAAAGAAATATCTTATGGATGTATGGACAATACCTAACGGTCGCATACAAATCATTGCAAGAAATTTACCCGAAAAAAGTGCAAATAAATTGACTTCTATAGGAGCAGCAGAGAATCGTCGTGTTGAAATATCCAGTACAACCCAATCATTACTATTACCTTTTTCCTCAAGTGATACCGTTCGGGTTTCCAACCCACCTTCAGCTCGTTTTATTATGAATGTCGAGCATGACAATCCAATTAGCGAGTGGAGCTTAGATATTATGCAAAGCACTACCATACTGGAACATTATGAAGGGACAAATGATGTACCAACATCCATTCAATGGGATATAGCTTCATTAAAAAAAGAAAAGCCGCTTACAAATAGCCCTATTCAATACCGATTGATAGTCAAAGATGAACTTGGAAAACGTGATACCTCACAGCGCTCTATCCGTGTTGAATATAAAACTGTACATGAAAAGCGTGTGGAAAAAATTGCTGATAAAGAGATTAACAGGTTTGGTCTTATTTTATTTGATATCCGCTCTACTGATATTAATGAAAACAACAAACCGATTATTGGAATGATAAAAAAAATGATTCAACCCAATTCTACTGTTAAAATTATTGGTTTTACCGATCAATCGGGTGATCCTGCACTAAATAAAGTACTTGCAGAAAAAAGAGCAAAAACAACGGCAAGGGCATTGGGTATTCCGGAAAATAGTCCAATGATTGAAGCAAATGGCAACTCGACAACTTATGATCCCAGCTTGCCTGAAGGACGGTTATACACACGCACTGTAGATGTTATTATTGAAACACCCATAAATGAATAAATTATGAAAATACTATTCCATTATCTTCTCTCAATAATTGTTGTCTTTTTCACACTTTCAATGTGTCAAGGTCAAAATCTTTCTTTGTATGATATTGATACAAAAAATTTCCCTGTCATAAAAGCAAAAGTTCTTGCTTTTGATAGAAATAATAATCGGGAAACATTACAAAAGAGTGATATAAAAGTGACTGAGAATGGAATTCCAAGAGCTGTTACTGATGTTCAATGTCCTGCTCCGTCGGAAAAATCAACATGCTCGGTAGCAATGAGTTTTGATGTGTCCGGCTCCATGACAATGAAAAATTCCATGGTTACTTCACCGATTGAGTTGGCTAAGTTAACCGCGTTGACTATGTTACAGGTTGTTCTACAACAGAATACTGAGCTGGCTGTCCAAACATGTAATGATGTGCCTTTATTGTTACAAGATTTTACGCCAAACATTGATAAAATACAACGAAGTATTTCCTTGATAAATGCCAAAGGTTCAGATAATTATACTGCACAATTACTGCATCAATTAGCAGGCGCGGTAACAATTGCCAAAAAAGGTATATTTAATCGTAGTGTTGTAGTTTTTACTGATGCTTTTGCCCAAGATATACCCTTAGATGTTGTCAACAAAATACTTGATACATGTTCGTATTATAAGATTCGATTTATTGTTCTTGAATACTCAAATGCTTACAGAGATAATTCAGCATTGGCACGTACATTACGAGATATCTGTATCAAAACAGGTGGTCATTACATAGAGGAAATTACTTCTCCCGAAAAAGCTCAATCTGCAGCATTATTGTTGCGTGACTTAGCATATGGAGATGAACCATGTGAAATTACATGGACAAGCGGTTACTTCTGCAATCGTGATGTAGCAAAAATTATCTGTTCAAAAGGTAATGTCCACGATACAGCTGAATATGAGCCACCTATTACTTCACTTGCAACAATGAATTTTTTTCCGAAGATTGTCTCTTTTGGGGAACAAATTCCCGGGGGAAGTTATGATCTTTCTCTCTCATTAACGGCATATAACACTGATTATGTAGTTTCCGGAATTTCATTATCCAATCAGCAAATATTTTCTTTACATGATGTGGGATTTCCATTCACGATTAAAAAAAACGAAACAAGAACGATTACTGTGCGCTTTACTCCCCCCGATGCCGCATTTCATTATAGTGTATGCGAAGTACAAACAGATGTATGTCCATTATATTTTAGTTGTATGGGGGGCATTGCGGGCAATACAATTACCGATCCGAATCTGCGTGTAGTTGCACCAAATGGCGGCGAGATAATTGGCGTGGGGAGTAATCCTAAAATTCAATGGAATGGTATTTCACCCAATGATATAGTTCATATTGATGTATCAACGGATAATGGGCTTTCTTGGTCTGAAGTCAGCGGGTCAAGTTCGGGACTTCAACATACTTGGAAAAACATGCCCAAAATTAAAAGCGAACAATGTAAAATTCGAGTACAACATATAGCTGATAAAATCAATGATATCGGGACTACGGAGTTAACACTTGCAGCACATACCGGTTCTGTCAACTATGCAACATGGAGTCCCGATGGCTCATATATTGCAAGTTGCGGGTCTGAGGGTTCTATTATTATTTGGGATGCTGCAAAAGGACAAGCTATCCGTACAATATTAGCACATGGAGCTTCTGTGTCAATCTTGAAATGGAGTCCCAACGGTTCAAGTATTCTCAGTGCAGGAGACGATAATCTGGTTAAACTTTGGGACCCCAAAACCGGAAAGTTGCTGGTAGAATATATTGGACATACTTCATGGATAGGATCTGTGGATTGGAGTCCTGATGGAAACCGATTTGCCAGTTGTGGTGGTGATAAAACCATCAGAATTTGGGATGCGAACACAGGAGCGCTTATCCACACACTCAATGGACATACAGCGCAAATTACTTCTGTCCATTTTAGTCCTGACGGAAGACGTTTAGTGTCTTCAAGTTGGGATTATTCTGCAAAAATTTGGGATGTAGTCGTTGGAGTTATGGTACGTAATCTTGATCACAATTCATGGGTTATATCTGCTGCGTGGAGTCCGGACGCACGTAAAATTGCAACGTCTGCCTATAACAGATCGGCGGATATTTGGGACGTAAATACAGGTAGTAAGATACATTCTCTTACGGGACATACAGGGGAAGTTCGTTATATATCATGGAGTCCTGATGGAAAGTCGGTCGCCACCGCGTGCTCTGACCGTACTGCACGTCTATGGAATGCGGAAACAGGAAATCTTTCATTTGTACTCACCGGTCATAATTATGATGTAAATCAAATAGAATGGAATCCCAAAGGAAACCGTGTTGCAACCTCGAGCGAAGACCAAACCATAAAAATATATGATGTAAAAACCGGATCCTCCTTACGTACATTTGTAGGGCATCAAGCAAAAATCACTCATATTGAGTGGAGTAAGGATCACCGACGACTACTTTCTGCATCTGCTGATAATACGGTAAGAACATGGTTTGTTGATGACAATCTTTCTATAGGTAAGCCAATTCAGACCGATATGTCCGATTCCGTATTTACGATAGATATTCCGACAGTAGAAGGTCGCTCCATTGATATGAAGCAGTGCTTATTCGGTAAATCAAAAGACAGCATTGTTGTCGCCGCTTTAGTTAATACTTCCACATTACCTGTACGTATTGATAATATTGTTTTCTTTGGTAAAGATGCAAATGCATTTACCTACGTGTCACCAAAGTTACCGACAAGTATTAATCCAAATGATAGTATGGATTTTGAGATAAGATTTACACCTTCATTTATAGGTACACATAGTGCAACAATATATATATTAACACAATCAGATACACTACTGTATGATATTTCAGGAGAAGGAATTGCAGGAGTGTTAGATATAAGTCATAATGCTATTGATTTCGGTAAAGTCACACTTGGTGATGTTCGCGATACTTCGGTTTATATTAGCAATATTGGTAAAGACCCTATAGAAATAACTCTGAGTAATGTAGGTCCCAATACAACAGATTTTAATTTTGAACCTAATCAATCCCGTCTAATTCTTTTACCGTCAAAAAGACTAGAATTGCGTGTACGATTTACACCGAAAGAATTAGGGAGAACAAATGGAAGTATCGAAATTGAAAATACACTACAAGGTATAAAATATTCGATTATTCTTTTTGGGGAAGGTATCAATAATGATGAATATTTGCGTGTTGATAAAATAGTTGTTGATTTCGGTAAGGTTCCTTTAGGTGAAAAAGTTCAGGGATCATGTAATGTAACGAATCTTGGATATGAGGTTGTAAATTTTTCACTTTCTCATAAGAGAGTCAATCCCCAGATTTTTTCTCTTAACGAAGTTACCGACATGATGCTGCAATCTGGGGCGTCATACTCGATATTAGTTGATTTTGTTCCAAAAGAAGAGAAAATTTACATTGACACGGTACTACTAAAAAATCTAACGGATAATAGAGAAATTAGTATTCAGCTCAAAGGTGAGGGAATCAAAAATATTGATATTCCAGATACAGTGAGAGCAACAATTGCAGTAAATTCAATACAAGCCAAAGTTGGTGAAAATGTTACAGTGTGTTTGTCCATACAACAGAGTGAAAACTTTACTGAACGTACACCCAGAAAATTTAGAGCACAAATTGAGTGTAATTCGACCGTATTATTCCTAAATCACCCGGGCTTACTCTGCGAATCGCCGCAAGAAGACATATGTAGAATCTTTATTGAGGGTGAACGTGGAGTATCGGATACATTAGCCGTAATCAATGCAATTGCAACGTTGGGTACAGCAGAAACTTCTCCTATCAAACTTATTTCGTTTGCGTGGACCGATACAACAACCAATGTCAAAGAAACAAGAACGCAAGATGGCTCCATTGCGATTGTTAATGTATGCAAAGAGGGTAGCACCAGATTGTTTATACCCACAGGGGAGAGCCAAAAGCTGATAAGTAATCCTAATCCGGTGAAGGATAACTTCAAGATTGAGTATGGTCTTGCCGAATCGACAAGAGCATCATTAGATTTGATTGATATTGAGGGAAGAGTCGTTGTGCACTTTTTCGATAATATACTTCATGCTGCCGGTACGTATGTGCATTATGCCGATGCCCGAAAATTTGGGGCAGGGAAGTATATATTGCGTTTGAAAACAGAGAGTACAACAATGATCAGACATATTGAGATTTTGCAATAGCATTACCTTCGTGTGATACTAAATGTAATGTTTATTTGCATTGCTCCATCTGTTGCTACGGAACTACTACGATGAATAGAAAGATGCTAAGTTATGAGGGCTTATCTATGAAATATTTTTTGTTTTAGGAATGCTCTTTGGTCTTATCGGTATCCAAATTTCTTCTTCTGATGTCGGGTCATTGTTTTTGTATTTTTCGCACAATACCTCAAAGTGCGGTCTATCGTCCAATATGTAGTCCGAACTTGGTAACCATGTCCCAAAAATGTATTGAAAAATTGACTTATCCGTATTTAAACCTTTGTAATCAAAAACCGCATAAAGCCCGCTTTGTAAAAGAATAGTTTCCATTTCATTTGGCACATTATCAAAGTCCGCAACCTCAACTGCCGCCCAACGTTCAAATTCGTTTGTCGGTTTGAAGTCTGCAAAATATGTTGATTCGTAAATTGCTAAGGAAATAAGGTCATTTGTCAAGATATTTGTTATTTCTTTTTTTCTTGGCATAAAACTTCTCCAAAGCTCTCCAACTTTATAGTCAGCAAGTGACATTGCAAGACTTTGTCCGACCAATTTTTTTTCTGATAATGTCTGTATTCTTGGTTCCATTGTTCAATTATATTATACTTACCACTAATTCTTGTTTCGTTTGTTATTTCTTCAAAACTACAAAAAATTGGCTACCTATCCAAAAGATATGAAAGAGGAGGGGAAAGTGCTGACGTAGTGACACTTCTCAGAGTGAGATAATAGTGCTATGATGACAAAAAACAGATGGGTTGTTTGCGCTATGTCGAGAAAAGTTCAAGCTCTCATGTAATACACTGTGCTTTCATTATTCAGTGAATTATATTCCACTTATAAAATGGAAACAAAGTTATTTTTGGAGTTTACAGTATTTCTAATCCTTTCCAATAAAAAAGTCAATCATGGAATCTCTATACTTATCTAAATTTGGGTTTAATTCTGTGACTCAATATAATGTTTAAGCTCAAGGTTCATTTTTTTAAATCCTTCGGGTGCTGTTTTCATCATCGGCAATTGTCGAAACAGTTGTGATAAAACTCCTCGATATTCTTCTCTGTTTGTAAGAAGTGTTCTACCATTTCCAAGATCATTGAGTTCAAAAAAGTGTTCTCCGTCAAAAATTCGTGGTAACCCCGTTTTTTCAATCCAAGCAAATGTCTTTCTTTCTTGCCAATATGAAATATTTGGCTTAAATTCATAGGGATCGGATCCTGATACAGCAAGTTTTAAATGAAGTTTTCCATTTGGCTCTACCTTACCACCTATGTACATCAATTGCGAATTCCAATTTTTGTAATTTTCAAAATCAATAATTGTTTCCCAGACTTTATCTGTTGATGCATTAATTTCAATATCGTCGCGAATTTCAAAGCCGGTTCTACTTAAAATTCCGATGCCCACAATGATTATAATCATAATAATCCACATGTGATGTCCTTTGATGATTGATGAATTGTTGTTATTATTGAACATTATTTTCTCATACTTTGAGTTATTACTTTAATTTATCCTTTGTATGGTTCTAATTTTCCCATTTCACCCTTCGAAAAACGGCGTTGTGTTTCTGCCATTTGCTCAGCAGTTGTCATAACAAATGGACCGCCATAGGTAATTGCTTCATTGTGTGGTGTTCCGGTTGCGAACATACATTCCAGCCCTTCGTCTGAAGCATTGATAGTTACTTTATTTCCCTCTAAGGAATAATGTACTAAAGTTTGGGCTTGAATAGTTTCTCCTTCGCTTTGTCCTTTACCATTAAGTCCGTAAACAAATGCCATTGGCATGGCATCCAAAGAAATAGATTTATTGGGTTGTAAAAAGATGTGAAACAAATTTACAGCAGTAACCATTTTGTAATGTGTTGTCATTTCTTCAAATTCACCATGCACAATTCTAACTTTATAATCATCTGTTATTTTTTCGGGAACTTCATGAGCACTTGCATGCATTGATTTTGGTTCAACAAATCTATTTTTATCTGCATGATTTATCCATATTTGAAATCCATGTGACTCATTACCTGTAACTTTAGGAAATTCATCATGGTGCATACCACTTCCCGCTTGCATAATATGCATTCCGCCCGGCTCTATATAGCTGAAATCACCTTGACTATCTCGATTGATAAAGCTCTCTTTACTATCTGGTAACATATAGGTCATCACAGAAATTCCTGCATGAGGATGTGGACCAAAAACAGGTCTTGTCATTCGAAATTCGGTAAATACTAAAAAGGGTTCAATAGGAAAGGCATGTGCCATAATATCAACGCCCATTAAACCGGGAAATGCTTGCTTAAACTTGAGATCATGTTTTTTTGAGATTTTTTTGTTCATTGTCTTTTGATATGAAGTTGTTGATAAAAATATTTTACGAAATGGGATGAGACTTCCCACAGTAAGTAATGATTTTAAGACAAAATTTCGCCTATTCATCGGTATATCTTATTTGTTTGAATGTAAAATGCGATGTTTCAATTCGGGGAATCGTACTAAAGCCGCTATCCAAATTATAGCTTCAATGATAGCGGGTGCAATTATTGATTGACCATGTGATATATGTATTGCTATTGCGCCACCCATGTATGCAGCTAATAAGAGTGTTCCAATTATTCCTGTTCGTGGCACTAAAAAAAGCATCACGCTCACAAATTCTACTATGCCAATGACTTGAAAAGATTCTGCACTTAGTCCAATTCCTTTCGCCATTTGTAAAGTTTCTTCGCCGCCAAAAAATTTGCTCATGGCGCTACTAATAAAAATGAAGCCGACGACTCCTGCTAAGCTCCAGTTGATGATGTTTGTTGTTTTTGTTGTCATGGTATTAATGTTAAATTGTTAATTGTTAAATACGCAACAATGTGGATAAAATTTTTTAGCCAACATTGCTTTTTACTTGTAGTAAGACCTTTACACAAGTATCTATTTCTTCTTTTGTCAAACCCTTAAGTGAGTCATTGATTGTTTGTTCGGCACATCTCGCCGTAACTTCTCTAAGAGATTTTCCTTTGTCAGTCAGATAAATTCTAAACACTCTTCTATCACTTTCATCATCTCTGCGTTCTACGATACCTTCTCTTTCCAAGATGTCAATGATCCGCGTCACATTTGCTCTATTTCGGTTAGTGCATATCGCCAATTCGCTTTGTTGTAAACCGTCCTTTTGCCATAAATGACTTAACACACTGAATTGTTCAGGTGTTATAGGTAGTTCTTGGTCTTTCATTAATTTGCTCAAATATCTAAACATAGAAGTATGAGCAACTCCAAGAATACGTCCAAATGAATCTTCAAATTTAAATGTTTTTGCCATAACTGTTAAATACGCAACAAAATTAAGAAATTTTTCTTGAATGTCCAAACCTTATGATGTATCTTGTACCAAATACATCAAACTCTTGGTTCTGTATTAGCGTCATACATCTACGCATAAAGACCATTGGCAGAAGTGTATTACTTTGCTTTGGTTTGTCCTTGTACAAGAAGTTTGTCCAAATAGGGTCGTTCTTCTTCATAAGTCATATTCATTATTTCAAGACTTATTTTGTCTCGAATTTCAAGCATAGTTGTGATTGCGTTAAACTTTTTTCCGTTTGTTTAGTCTTCGTTTCCATTATAGTTCTTCAATGGTCTTTACAAATTTTCTGTTTTCAACTGCGACTAAGTCATATTTAGTCTGTCCCACGAAAAACGCAGAATAAGCCCAAGTGTTAGTCGGTTTCATTAAATCTTCAAAGTAATATTGTCCGGAAACTTCAAAGTCTAACATCGCAAGTTCAAAAGGGTAAATTTTATACAAGGCTTTCAATATACTTGTGAAAAAGTCGGTTAACTGTTTCGGTACTTTGGGATTTTCTGACCAAGTTTGATACTCAGCTCCAAATACCTTTTCAATTGCTGCCGTGTAAAAGCAAATGTCAAACCAATTGAATCCAGTTTCGATAGGCTCGTCTTCTCGTATATTGTAAGTCATAAAAGGAATGACATAATTGTCAAGACTAATAAGTCCACGGTGTTGAATATTTTCAATGTCTGCCTGTATTGTCTTAAAGCCTTCGTCAAAAGGTCCCGAAACATTGTTCAGTGTCCAAATAAAGTCAGTGTAAAGTTTTATTGGGTTGTTTTCTATACTTGGGCAAACTTGAATAGAAAGTTCATAGAAGCCACCACATCTTAAATCTTTGTCAAGGAATATGTTTTTTTGTTCGGTCATATTTAATTGTTGGTGTCGTTCTATGATTACGCACATCGTTTTGCAGCTTGCAGAAGGCGGATTTTTACCACAGATGTTGATGCTGAGAACTGAAATTTCCGTATTACAAAACTGTCATAGAAGCACGAAGTCGCACATTTGGGGGAAGCGTTGTTAAGAGGATTTATCATCATCCAGCTAATTGAAATACGTAAAGTTTCCATTTCCCATTGATTTGTTTAAATCTAAGAATTACGGCAGACTCATCTTTGAAGCCATCTATCCAAGTTTCAAATCCAACTCCAACCAGTAGTTCGGTTAACTCATCGGTATGATTATACACTTCGACATCCTCAAAAGTCTTTGTCTTCAGGCTGTCTATGAGTTCAGGATAAAATAGTTTATCCAAATTGTCGTAAAAATCTCTTTCAGTCCACAATATATGTGGTTTCTTTAATCCTACTATATATCCCCACTCTCCGCCCAGAGGAAAATGAATGATTTGTTTGAGTTTTTTTTCGTCAGAATTTATTATTGGTAAAATACAATTAGTCCAAAAACTCTTTAACTCTAGTGTATCTATAGATATTATATTTCGAGTGCTATCTTTAACAGGAATAGCTTTTATCGTGATTGATTCCGCGTAATTATTTTTTTGGGTAGAATTATCTTGGCTATCGAATGGTTGACAACTAAGAATTCCAAACATTAGTATTATTGTTGTTCCTTTCACTATAATTACCTCAACTGTTTACGTATTAACGATGATGGACATTTAAAAAAAATTACTACTATTGAATTTACTATTCCCAAACCGATGTTGGATGCAGTGTTTTTTTCTTCTTTAAATATTCAACAATTTGTTCTGTTGTCTTACCTTGTAATTCTTCGCTAATTTTGTCTCTGATGTCACGAAGGTCTGTAAGAATTGTCTTCCCATTTTTTATTTGTTTAGTCTTCATATTCTAAAATTTCTCTTGGTGAACGAGTGTCAAGTATTTTGTGCCCGTACTTGAAGTTTACTGCATTGTAACCTCTAATACGTAACATATTGACGCAAAACGTCCTTCCTTTCCCCAAACTTACTAAACTTTGGCTTTCCATCCAAACATAGTTGTTCACGTTTGTTTCTGAAGACCGATCTTTGTTCTATAAGCTAACAGATGAGTAGTACAAGGGGAACTGCTGTTAGTCGGTGCTTCTTGTTATTATTTAAAGTATTCTTCAATTTTTTGTCTGTGATATTCAACAATCCAGTCATTTCTTTTTATGTAAATGTCGCGAATTTTGTCTGCAGTGTCGCTCCAAACATCACATCCCCTGTCGTCGTACATGTGAAAGGCTTTGTCGGTTGATGGGTCGAAAAAGAAAATTCTTTGGTCTATACCCGGCTTAAACCCCATTTCTGTATTTGCAATTCCATTCAGAATATTTTTTACATTAATGTCTTTAACGGGTAGTTTTCCAATTATTATTCTGACTTCATCTTTTTCTAAAACATCATTCCCGTTATCGTCTGTCGTGATGTAGCGAGTATTTACTGTCTCCAATTGATTGTAAAATTTCTTGAACCTGTCAGTCGGAAATTGTTTGTGTAAATAGTCGTTTGAGGCGTTGAAAATATTTTCGCCTTGGTATTCATAAATAAGAATGAAAATGTCGTGTGTCGGTTCAGTAAATGTTTCGTTGAAAATTGTCAATGCCCTATCTGTCGACTGATTTATTCTTTCGATAGTCCCATTGTCTTTACCTTCACCAAGTTCAAATCTAATATAAACTTGTCCATCGAGCGTGTATTCCGTGTCTATTTTGGAATAAGGATAAACTCTGTCAAAATATGATTGTAATTCTTGTCTTAACATTTTATCCTTGCTCTATTGATTGTTTAAAATGATGCTTTGCGTCCTTCCTTTCCCCAAAACTACAAAACTTTGCTTATCCATCCAAACGATAATTCTTCACGTTGTATATTCTTCTACACAATGACTGATGAGTTGTACAAGGGTTACTGCTATAAGCGATTGTAGCATTATATTGATGATGCTTTCATATATAATGAAACAAGCAATCTGAACCCAAGAATAATGTTCCGATTGAGTATAATTATTGCGGATTTTTTTCCTGAGTATGTTCAATTTTTTGTTTTTCTATCATTTTTAATCCATAATTACGAATAATGGTAATGAGTTCGATAATATCTTTTCCTTGCTCGGTGAGAGTATATTCGGTTTTGGGTGGAATAACCGCATACACCGTTCTTTGTATATACCCATCTTGTTCAAGTTCACGGAGCTGTTGAGTCAGCATTTTGTCGGAGATATGTTTTATATCCTTCCGCAATTCCCCATAGCGCATCACTTTATCTTTTAAACGCCAAAGAATAGGGGCTTTCCAGACACCGCCGATTTGTTCCATGACCAATTGCACGGGATTATAATACACTTTGCCATTGTAGATAAAGTCAGGCATTACTATAACTCTTTCATTTTTATGATACTTTCCAAAAAGTATGTATCGCACTTTTTGGTTACACTCTTTGCAAAGATAGTAACTATCAGCAATTTTGCAACATAATATTTACCATAATTTTCACGGAGTCTCTCATGATAAAAGAAGTTCAATCCTATGTGCATTTTCACGGTGCGCCGACAAAAGGAAAAATCCTCATGGTAGCCAGCTCGCCAAGTGTGAGCCCACAGACAGGGTGGCCCATAGGTTTCTGGGCTGCTGAATTAACTCATCCCTTACGTGTTTTTCAAGAAGCCGGCTATGATGTGGAGCTTGTTTCTACGGAAGGTGGCGCATTAATGATGGACAGTTATTCCAATCCCACCGATGCCAGCGGTTATTCGGCGCATGATATTATTTCTTTGGGCTATATGCAGCAAACGTGGTTTCAAGAAATGATTGCAAATACAAAAAAAGTAACGGAGGTCAATCCACAAGACTATGATGCAATCTTTTTGGTCGGTGGGCAAGGTCCTATGTACACTTTTAGAGGCAATAATGATTTGGAAAAATTATTTGTTGCTTTTTATGAAAATGGCAAACCATCAGCTGCGGTATGCCATTCCACTACATTATTATTGGATGCAAAAACATCCGATGGTGAATTATTAGTCAAAGGAAAAACATGGACAGGTTTTGCCGATGCCGAAGAAGAATTTGCCGATCAGGCAGTAGGTATGAAAATTCAACCCTATCGCATTGAAACGGAAGCAAAAAAAATTGAAGGTACGATATTTAAAACGGCGGCACCATTTTCTTCGTATGCAATTCAAGATGGGAATTTAATTACGGGACAACAGCAAAATTCAGGTGCTGCTGCGGCAGAATTATTAGTACAATCATTACAGAAATAATCACTATGAATGCAATACAATGGTTTGAAATTCCCGCGCTGGATTTGGAGCGTGCTTTTGCGTTTTATTCAACAGTGCTCAATGGCAATGTACGTAAAGGGACTTTTGGTTCCGGCGATTTGATTTTATTTAATGTTCCATTTGCCACGGGTGAAGCTGTCGGTGGTTCTATTGTCGTGCGTCCTGATTTAAAGCCAACAACAGATGGGGGAGTATTATACCTTCATGCTTTCGGTGCATTATCGGATGCCGTCGGAAAAGTCGAGTCTGCGGGTGGAAAAGTTATCGTTCCCGAAATTAATCTTGGAAAATTTGGGTATGCGTCCATTATTATTGATTCCGAAGGAAATAAAATCGGTCTTTTATCACTTGATCGCTAATATATTGTGGATTATTCTTGCCATACTTTGCGCTCAGAGTATGGCAAGAGCGCAAGCAACGGAAGTATATGCCGGCGATGAGCGTTATGGCATTGATCTCATGTGGTATAAATTTATTCGCTATGAGGATGGTAACAATAGTCCTTGGTTATTTTTTAGTCGTAACAGAGCGAATAGTGACTATATAAAATCGCCGACTTTATTCGGTTCGACAAATGCAATTTCCTATAATTTTTCGAATGGTATAGGCATTGTAAGTGTCGCTTCATTTCTTAATGCAGGGGTTATTGCAAAAGCAGGTGTGCAATATGTACATAGCACAGAAAATACATTAATTTTCGGATGGCTTGTTGCGGATATACAAGAAAAAGGCGGCATTGATATGTTTGTACTGCTTCGTTATCAGCCGCAGCTTATGGATAAATGGAAAATATTCAGCCAATGTGAATTATTCCCCGTATATAATCCAAAGACTGATATTCTCAATGCTGTGCAGCGTTTGCGGTTGGGACTACGCTATAATGCCATTGCCGGAGGTATTATGGTAGATTTACAACAAATTGGTAAAGATTTCTCTGCTATGAGCAGCACCGAAAATATTGGTCTTTTTATACGATATGATTTTTAATTTCTCTGCGATTATCTTATGAATTTTGAGGCGATTTTTAAGAATAATGAACAATGGATTGCCGATAAAGTTGCGAATAATCCACAGTATTTTGAAGAATTGGCACATGGACAAAAACCAGAGTTTCTCTATATTGGATGTTCTGACAGCCGTGTGACTGCCGAAGATTTAATGGGATTGAAGCCCGGAGAAATATTTGTCCATCGTAATATTGCCAATCAGGTGATACCGACGGATTGTAATAGTAATGCCGTCATTCAATATGCTGTTGAATATTTGAAAGTGCAGCATATTATTGTGTGCGGTCATTATGAATGTGGTGGTGTGAAAGCAGCATTACATCCGAGCGATATGGGGCAATTAAATAATTGGTTGCAGACATTGCGTGATGTGCGACGATTGCATTATGAAGAATTGCAAAGCATTGCCGATGAAAAACAGCGTTTCGACCGATTGGTGGAATTAAATGTCTATGAGCAATGTATGAATATTATTAAAATTGATCATGTCCAAAAATCATGGTATAAAACAGGATTTCCTAAAGTGCATGGATGGATTTTTGATGTACGTACAGGAAAATTACGTGATTTAGGTTTATCAATGGAAAAAGAATTTATGAAAATTCGTGAAATTTATGATGTAAAACCTTTACTCTCATGATAGTACGTACAGTGTTTAATCCCATTGCCGTCATGCGTTATATGCGTGTTGAGCTTTTCGTTTCGACGGTAGTTTCTCTTGCGGTCTATTTTTTGTCGCAGAATAATGCGTCGGGCATAGTGGCTTTACCTTTTTCATTAACCGCTATTGTTGGCAGTGCGCTTGCAATTTTTATTGCTTTTCGTAATAATACTGCTTACAGCCGTTGGTGGGAAGCACGCACACAATGGGGCACTATTGTCAATAATAGCCGCATTATTGCAAGACAAGTTATTGCTAATACGGCGAATGCTGTTGCCATCGGGAAAATATCTCAACAACAATGCGATGATTATACACGTGAAGTGATAGTACGTCAAATTGCTTTTGCCCATGCTCTACGTTTACATTTACGGCAGCAAGATTCATGGAATGAAGTTTCCGCATTTCTCCCCGAACAAGAATATCGTGAACTTTTACACAAAACAAATAAACCGAATTATATTCTACAAAAACAAGGGGAAAAAATAAAAGAAGGTATAAGAACGGAATATCTCGGGGCTTTTGATATGATAAGTATTGAACCGGCAATAGCGGGTATTGTGGTTGCGCAAGGTTCATGCGAAAGAATTAAATATACGCCTCTATTGCGTCAGTATCATTTTTTTACGCGATTATTTTTATTGGTATTTATGGTATTATTGCCATTGACTCTTATCGGTGATTTTACAAAAATGGATATGCCATTTCTTATGGTACCAATCAGTATTCTTATATCATTTGTGTTTGGTGTGATGAGTAAAGTTGGTGAGGTCAATGAAAATCCTTTTGAAAATACTATTACCGATGTGCCAATGACATCACTTTGCCATACCATTGAATGTGATATGAAGGAAATGCTTGGCGACACAATCACCCGCACTACCGTGCCGCATCATGGATTTATCTATTGAGTATGTTGGCAAAAAATCGTATAGAAGCATTCAGCGATGGAGTCATTGCCATTATTATCACCATTATGGTATTTGATTTAAAAATTCAGGATATTCCCGAGCCTTTTGCTGCTACGGCATTGCGTGATATTGCCCTTTCTCTTTTACCGAAGTTATTGTCCTATACGCTGAGTTTTCTTGTGATTGCTATTATGTGGTTGAATCATCACGCACTTTTTGATAAAATTCCCCATACGGACAGTGCGCTTATTTGGTATAATATGGCTTTATTATTTACGATGTCGCTTATTCCTTTGCCGACGGCATTTATGGCACAGCATCCGACAATGTATCCGGCGGTGATGTTTTACGGCATTGTCATGTTTCTCAATGCTTTGGTGTTTTTACTATTGCGGCGTTATGTGGAAATTCATGCAAAGCTCTTGCCCTATAGTCCGCATATTCATCGCACGAATGCACTCGCATCGCTGTTCTATTTTTTATCCATTCCCTTAGCATATATTTCTGTTTTTCTTTCATTTGTTATTTTTGCCTTTATACCGATATGGTATTTTATGCCGGATAGGCGGAAAAAACGCTCGGGCTGAGGCGGTTCGCTATTGTTAATGGATAATGGCGACATAGTTATATCATTTTTTTACAATTATTTATTCAAGACACAGTATTTTCACTATTACTGTTATCTTGCAAAAAGAAAGGCATAGTATGAATATTGCAATTATTGGTACAGGAAATGTTGGCGGTGCGCTTGCGACGTCATGGGCTAAAGCAGGTCACACCATTTTTCTTGGTGTTCAGAATACCGAGCAATTCAAGGGCATGGATTTATTGCATAATCCCAATACGAAGGCGGTATCGGTTGCGGAAGCGATTGCCCAAGCTGAGACTATACTCATAGCAACGCCGCCGACGGCAATTTTCGATATTATTGAGCAAAGTGGCAATTTGAGTGGGAAATATTGCATTGATGCAACGAATGCAGTGCGTCAGAAGCCGGAACCCTATAGTACGGTGTATCATTGTTTGGCGGCAAAAACGGAAGCGGCAATAGTGAAATGCTTTAATTCTACGGGTTTTGAAAATATGAGTAATCCGCGCTATGACACCGTGACTCTTGATATGTTTATGGCGGGTGACAGCGATGCAGCCAAAGCTGTGGCAACACAGTTAGCAAAGGATGCAGGCTTTGAGCAATGTTATGATTTTGGTAAAGGCGATAAAGTGGAATTATTGGAATGTTTTGCTTTATCATGGATTAATCTTGCCATAATGCAGGGATATGGTCGCTCAATAGGATTTAAGGTTGTGAAACGGTAAAAAATGTTTAATCCATAAATAAACATACAAACAATCGAAAAATTCCCCTCAACGAGGGGAATTTTTGAAATTCAATCCCGAAGGGATGACAGGTTTATAGAATTATGATGTTCGTTTTTTTGCCCCATCCCGTCCTTCCCCGCGGGGAAGGCATAATAAAATTCTCCCCGACGGGGAGAAAAAAAGAGGGGCAAATTTCAATCAATATATTCATCCACCCCGTCCTGCGGACAAGCCTCCCATGGATGGGATGAAATTCAATCCCGTCGGGATGATAGGTTTATAGAATTATGATGTTTGTTTTTTGCCCCATCCCGTCCTTCCCCGCGGGGAAGGCGATGAAATTCATTATTATGAAGGGCGGTTCTTCTTGAAGTTTTCTGCTTGTTCAAATATTTCATTATATACTTCATCTATCTCTACAGGAGGATAGCCATACTCATCAAGCAATAATATTAAATCCACCTTGAGTGATGCTTTTATATCCTCGCGTTTATTCCAATCGGGGAAACGACTCTGTGTATCAACCAAGAGTTTCACTGCTCTCGCCAATTCTATCATCTTTTCTTCCGGATAGACAAAGCCATATTTTATGCACAAGGCAAATAAAATATCATAGAATGCTTTTTCTTCTACTTCTATTCCCAAATCATTGCCACTGAAAAATTCTTCATGCGCTTCCCACAGTAAATTCGTCAATTCTTCAGCTATTTCCTCATATAGCTCACTTCTGAATATATCATTAGTTTCACGGGTATTGTAACGCTCAACAACCGTTTCCATACGTTTTGTAAAATCTATACCTTGGATTTTATTAATTTTCTTTATCTCTTGGATAACTTGCGATAATAATTGCTGCAATAATTGAATTTTCGTATTTGGTAATTTTATCTTTTTTAATTGTTCCAAATATTCTTTATCGAATAAATTGATATTGCCGTCATTCTTATCGCCAAAACGGAATAATTGTTCCACACCTTGACTTTCCAGAGCATTTTTTATCATCTCGCGCACACGTTTGTTCATTTGTTCCGTATCGGGTGCTGTTCCTCCGGTTAATTTGACGATAATACTGCGTATGGCAAGATAAAAATGAACATAGTCACGCTCTTTTACCGTGATGGCATCACTCCCCACGCATATATCGTAT
>Ga0209570_1000560_pt1 | contig 38207 bp, 37 predicted proteins | sample EBPBio172007_DNA_FD_185861 | JGI IMG/M metagenome (GOLD analysis project Ga0209570, IMG submission 185861) | Wastewater treatment Type I Accumulibacter community from EBPR Bioreactor in Madison, WI, USA - Reactor 1_9/17/2007_ DNA (SPAdes)... | ecosystem: Engineered > Bioreactor > EBPR >... | reverse complement strand
AACCTGGAAAACGCTCTTCGCGAGATCGAGGCCAATGATCATTCCGGACATATCCAACCACTCCTTCTTCCAGGGAACCGTTGAAACCAGATTCGACGTTTGGGGTGGGGGTGTCCACATCATCAAATCAGCCGCCCCCCGTCCTCCTCCACATGCGTTCCGGCCCCGAAAGGGGGTGAAGGGGCGTCCCCTCCCGCGGCTTTCGCAGCCCATGAAGGCCGCGCGGGTTGTCGCGCGGACGAGACTAGCCCGGAGGCAAGAACCGATGACGATCCACACCCACGACGACGCATATGAACCCGCACACACCGCATCCCAGACCGCCCATGCGCTCGACGAGCTACAGCTCTATGGCTACCGCCCCTTTGACGAGCCCGATCCGCGCCCGATGCCCGATGGGCAGCGCCTCGCGGTCGCCGTCGCCGACATCTTCGACGCCCTCGTCGCGACCCTGGAAGACACCCGCATGGAACCCGATCTCGAAGAACTGCTCTGGGGCCAGGTCAACCTCTTCCACCGCGCCACGGCCCGGATCGAGCGGTCGCTCGACGAGAACGAGCAGGCGCAGCGCCGCCTTCAGCGCGAGCAGGACGGCTCCGAGGTGAAATCCACCGAACTCGAGCGCCTGACGGCCGAAGGCCTCACCCTGATCGAACGGCGCAATTGCATGGACATGATGCGCGATCACGCTGCGACCGAGTTCGTCCATCACACAGGATCGACCTGGCGTCCCCGCACCGGCTCGATGGTGAACCGCCAGCATATGACCGCAGCGCTGATCGACAGCCGTGATTTCCTGGCCGCCAAGCGCCGCGCGGAAACCGAGGTGATGCTGCCCGCAGGCCGTAAGGTCGCCCTCACCGGCGGGACCGAGTTCAACGATCACCGCCTGATCTGGGGCAAGCTCGATCAGGTCTGGACCAAGTATCCCGACATGGTCCTTCTGCACGGGGGAAGCCCCAAGGGCGCCGAACTCATCGCCGCCAAATGGGCCGAGTCCCGGGGCGTGACGCAGGTGACCTTCAAGCCCGACTGGACCAAGCACGCCAAGGCTGCTCCCTTCAAGCGCAACGACGCGATGCTCGATGTGCTGCCGGTGGGCGTCCTCGTCTTCCCGGGCAATGGCATCCAGGAGAACTTCGCCGACAAAGCCAAGAAGCTCGGCATCCCGGTCCTGAAGTTCGAGAAGGGGGCGTGAGCCCCCTCTGTACTCGCTTTCGGCCGATTGTGTTGAAAAACTCGACCCGCCCGCCGCGCTGGTTTTCGGCTATAGAAGCCCGTAGGTCTGCGTCATGCCGGGCTGGGCGCATCGACGGTCAATTTCGCCAGTTTGCGGAGATTCTGTGCTGTTGCGGCGAGGTGGAATTCGTCTCTGGCTCCGTTCGGGCCCCGTAGCCGCAAGCGTCCGAGGCCGAGTATGCGCTTGAGGTGGGCGAACAGCATTTCGACCTTCTTCCTTCGACGACTGCTCTCGAGGAAGGCATCCGTTCCCGCCATGGCAGGCACCTTGTCGCGGACGGCTTCATGTGGATGGCGGGAGATCTTTCGGGTTTCCTGGTTGGGCGTGCATAGCGCCTTTAACGCGCAGGCTCCGCAGTCTTTCTTGCTGGCGTAATACTTTCGGAACCCATCCGCCCCGGTGCCGCTGCGTGGTTTCGACATCGTGCGCCAGTATTTCTTCAACTTGTTCCACCAGGGCAGGTGTATTCGTCCGCTACAGGATCGAAGCTGAAGTCCGTGTTCGGGAATGTGCCATCGGCGCGGTCGGTCTTGTCGAAGACCGGAATATGCGGGCTGATCTGGCGGTCATCGAGCCAGGCCAGCATCTCGCCGTAGCCATAGGCCGTGTCAGCTGCCAAACGTTCCGGTTGCAGCGCGAAGGTGTCCTTCGTCCGGTCCACCATGGTCCGTTCGCACCAACCTCGGCCTGGCGAACCGACCTGCTGGCCTCGACGTTGACGATCACCGCGTTATCAGTGTCGATCAAATAGTTGACCGAATAGGCGAAGATCGCGGGCCCATTCATCGCCGCTGTCCATTGGCTTGCCGGATCGCTGCAGGAGATGAACTTGGGGCGCACATCCGTTGCTGCGCCAAAGGCGGCATCATCAAGCGTTTCCAGATATTCGCGGACGGCACGGGGCGCTGCCTCCTCGTCCGCCTGCCCGCCATCCCCATTGAGCCGATGGCACAGAATGCATCTTCGCCGCAGCGGCGCGGATCAGGCTGGCATCACTCGCGAAGTCGCTGCCCCCGACCAGCCCCTCGGCGATACACCGGCGGACGACCATCTCGAACACCTCACGCAGAAGGTTGCTCTCACGGAAGCGGCCATGCCTGTTCTTCGAGAAGGTCGAGTGGTCGGGAACCGGAGTTGTCAGGTCGAGACGGCAGAACCAGCGATAGGCAAGGTTCAGATGGACCTCTTCGCAGATCCGCCGTTCAGACCGGATACCGAAGCAGTAGCCGATCAGCAGCATGCGGATCATCAGTTCGGGGTCTACCGACGGCCTGCCGGTAGTGCTGTAGAACGGAGCCAAATGCTGACGGATGCCGCCAAGGTCGATAAAGCGGTCAATCGCGCGGATCAGGTGATCCTGCGGGACATGAGCCTCAAGCGAGAACTCGTAGAACAGCGCGCCTTGAGCGACCTGCCGCGATCCCATCATGCCAGCACCTCCCGGTCATGACAGGAAGTGAATCAGCAGAAAAACCTGCCTGCAATGGAGTTTTTCAACACAATCGGCCCTTTGCGGACGGTCGGCATGAAGGATGTCAAAGGCAGCTTTGAGGAACCTTGGTGTCTCCCCTCCACAAGCACCGACTGCTGGAGGGGATGGGCCTGAGGTCCAACCTTCTCTAGGTTAAGGCTTTGATTTTAAATAATGTCGGCCAGACTATATAGCGCGGCCGGTCCCCTGGTCTGCGACTTTGACGCCCCGTTCATGCAGCAGGTCTTCGACGTTGCGCAGCGACAGCGGGAAGCGGATGTACATCATCACCGCCAGCCGGATGATCTCAGGGCTTGTTTTGAAGTAGCGGAAGGGGGAGCGTTGGCGCATGCAGGAAGCTAACCTGCCCCATGCCCCGCCTCAACCTCAGTTCCTCTGACATCACCGAGCCGTACGGGCGCAACTCGAGCTCCTTTGACAATGCCTTTGTTCAGGCTGGACTACCGAGAGTATCTGATTTCGGGGATCGTCTTTGGGAAGGGATAGGCGGTCTTGGAATGTGCCAGCCCCTCCTCCAGGAGTGCGCCGAGGGTGCGGATCGTCACCGGCAGCGGGTCGATCACCGGAACGTCATGGTCGAGCCCGGCCAGGAACACCCTGATCTTCTCACCCAGCCCGGTCCAGCCCGTGCATCCCAGCACCAGCACATCGGCCTTGCGAGTCTCGACCGCCGCCCGGGCGGCCTCGTGCAGGTGGCGCAGCGTCTCGTCCGGGTCGTTGCCGAAGTCGAGGACCGGGATCTCGATCACCTCGCAGCCGACATAGCGCGACTCCAGCCCGAACTTGCGCACCTGATCGTCCACCAGCGGGCGGGAGCGGTCCAGCACCGTCAGCACGCAGAACTTGCGCCCCAGCATCGCCGCCACGCCCATGGCGGTCTGCGCCGGGCCGAAGACCGGGATGCTCAGGATTTCCCGCATCACGTCGACGCCGGGATCGCCCATGCAGTTGACGACCAGCCCCTCGATGCCCTCCGCCTGGGCGACCAGGCCGCAGCGCACCAGCTCCTCGACGCAGGCTACCTCTTCCCAGAGGCTTTCGATCGAGGCGGGGCCGCGGCGGATGCGGTCGAAGCTCAGTTCCAGGCCGCCGCCGCGCAGGTCTTTCATCGCGGCGGGTTCAGTGGTGCCGGTGGTGGCCGACAGGATGCGGATCTTGGGCATAAGGAGGGTTCCTTTCTTGCAGTTCGGGCATGGACGCCGAAGGACAGCAGCTCGCGCGTGTAGGGCTGCGCCGGAGCGTGGACGACCTGTTCGGTGGGGCCGAATTCGACGACATCGCCGCGGCGCATCACCAGCAGGTTGTCGGCGACATGGGCGACGACCTTCAGGTTGTGGGTGACGAACAGCATCGACAGCTCGTGCCGGTCCTTCAGGTCCGACAGCAGGTTCAGGACCTGCGCCTGCACCGAGACATCCAGCGCCGAGGTCGGCTCGTCCAGCACCAGGAGCCGTGGCTCCAGCGCCAGCGCCCGGGCGATGGCGACGCGCTGTGCCTGCCCGCCCGACAGTTCGCGCGCGCGGCGGTCCAGGAAGGCCGCGGGCAGGCCGCAGTCCGACAGCAGCGCGGCGATGCGGTCTCGCATCTCGGGGCCGGGGCGGCGGCCGGCGGCCAGCATAGGCTCGGCCAGGATCTCGGCGACGGTCAGCCGCGGGCTGAGCGACAGGAACGGGTTCTGCGACACCACGCCGATGCCCTGCCGCGCCCGCCGCAGCGTCCGGCCGCGCAGGGCCAGCCAGTCCCGCCCCTCCAGCCGGATCGCGCCGCTTTCCACCGGCAGGAGCCGCAGGATCGCCCGCAACAGGCTGGTCTTGCCCGAGCCGCTTTCGCCGACGATCCCCAGCGTGGTGCCGCGCTCCAGCCGGAAGCTGGCGCCGTTGACGGCGGGCTTCGGGCGCGGCGCGAACAGGCCGGCGCGGTAGCGGATCAGCAGGTCCGTCACCTCCAGCAGCGGCTCCCCGGTCATACCGCACCCTCCGGGTCGGGCCCCGGTTCCGGATCGTCGAAGCTGCCCTCGACCACCGCCAGCCGGGCGCCGCGCGGCACCGCGTCGGGCAGCGCCCCCAGAAGCGCGCGGGTATAGCGATGGGCCGGGCGGTTTAGCACCTCCTCCACCGGCCCGGTCTCGACCGAGCGGCCGGCGTAAAGGACGGTCACGCGGTCGCAGGCCTCGGCGATGACATCCATGTCGTGGGTGATCATCAGTACGGTCAGGTTCCGCTCGGCCACCAGCCGGCGCAGCAGCGCCAGCACCTGCATGGCGACCGAGACGTCCAGCGCGGTGGTCGGCTCGTCGGCGATCAGGAAATCGGCGCCGGTCGCCAGCGCCTGGGCGATCACCACGCGCTGCTGCATCCCGCCCGACAGCTGGTGCGGATAGCTGCGCAGCACCTTTTCCGGGTCGGGCAGGCCGGTCGCCGCCAGCAGCGCCAGCGCCTCGGCCCGGCGCGCGACGCGCGGCAGGTCTCGGTGGGTGCGCAGCACGTCGTCGATCTGCCGTCGGATGCTGAGCACCGGGTTCAGCGCCGCCGCCGGGTCCTGCGAGATCATGCCGATCCGCCGCCCGCGCAGGCGGCTGGCCTGCTGCCGCAGGTCCTGCCCGTCGAAGTGGAACCGCGCGGCGCCGATGCGGCTGCCCTTGGGCACCAGCCCCAGCATCGCCATGCCGGTCATCGTCTTGCCGCTGCCGGATTCGCCGATCAGGCCGTGGATGTCGCCGCGGCCGATTTCCAGGTCGACGGCGCGGACAGCATGGACATCGCCTTCCGGCGTGGGGATGGTGACGGAGAGGCCGCGGATTTCAAGCAGAGGGGTTGTGTCAGGCAGAGGCACGGGCGGCCCCCTTCCTTCGATCGCGCAGCGCGTCGCCGAGGACGCTGAAGGACAGCGCGACGATGAAGATGGTGACGCCCGGCATCGCCGAATACCACCAGCGGTCGGGAAAGAACTTGCGCCCGGCATCGACCATCTGGCCCCAGTCGGCGGTGGGGGGCAGCACGCCGAGGCCGAGGAAGGACAGCGCAGCCGCGGTCAAGAGCGCCGGGCCCACGTCCAGGGCGGCCTGCACCGTCAGCGGCCGGGCGGTGGCGGGCAGGATGTGGCGCAGGATGATCCGCGGATGCGAGACGCCCGCCAGCCGCGCCGCCTCGACATAGGGTTGGCCGCGCAGCACCAGCCCCTCGGCCCGCGCCAGCCGGGCATACCAGGGCCACCAGGTCACCGAGACGGCGATGACGCTGTTCAGGAAGCCCGGCCCCAGGGAGGCGGCCATCAGCACCGCCAAGAGCAGCGCCGGGAAGGCCAGGAAGACATCGGTCACCCGCATCAGCGCCTCGTCCACCCAGCCGCCGAAATACCCTGCGGCCAGCCCGACCGGCAGGCCGATCAGCAGCGAGAAGGCGACGATCAGCATCCCGTTCGACAGCGACACCCGGGTGGCGTAGATCAGCCGGCTGAGCATGTCGCGGCCCAAGTGATCGGTCCCCAGCCAGTGGTCGGCCGAGGGCGGCATCAGCCTGGCCGCCACGTTCGGCGCCCCGGCCCCCTGCGCCGGCCAAGGCGCGATCAAGGGGGCGAGGATGCCGATGGCGACGAAGCCCAGGATGCAGGCCAGCGCGAGGGTGCCGGGCCAGCCGAGGCGTTGGACCAGCCGGCTCATGTCAGCGCCACCCGCGGGTCGACCAGCGCCTGGGCGATGTCGATGATCAGGTTCATCGCCACGTAGCAGACCGTCACCACCATGGTGACGGCGGCGATGACCGGGAAGTCCTTGGCCAGGATCGCCTCGGAGACGTAGCGGCCGAGGCCGGGCCAGGCGAAGATGATCTCGACCAGCACCGCGCCGGTCAGCGCATAGGCGAAGGAGAGGCCGATCACCGTCAGCGCCGGACCCATGGCGTTGGGCAGCGCATGGCCGAAGAGGATGCGCCCCGAAGGCAGGCCGAGCGCCCGGGCGGCGGCGATGTGGCGGCGTTCGAGGATCTCGATCATCGCCGAGCGGGTCAGCCGCATCGCCACCCCGGCGGGATAGGAGGCCAGCGTCAGCGCCGGCAGCACCAGATGCCGTGCCGCATCGGCGAAGGCGTCGGGGCGCCAGGCCAGCAGGCTATCAAACAGCAGGAAGCCGGTCGCCTGCGGCACCGGGGTCGAGATGGCGATCTCGCGCGAGATGCGGCCCGACAGCGGCATGATCCCCAGCCATTGCGCGAAGACCAGTTGCAGCAGCATAGCCAGGAAGAAGGTCGGCATGGCGACCGAGGCGATGGCGCCCAGACTGCCCAGCCGGTCGGGCCATCGACCCTGCCGCGCCGCGGCCATCACTCCCAGGGGCACCCCGAACAGCAGCGCCATGCCGGTGGAGAAGACCGCTAGCTCCAGCGTGGCGGGCAGATAGGCCTTCAGGTCCTCGGCGATCAGCCGACGCGACTTGTAGGAGATGCCGAAATCGCCCGCGGCCATCGCTTGGGCGAAGGTCACGAAGCGGGCGGGCAGCGGCGCATCCAGGTTCAGCTCCTGCCGCGCCTTCTCGATCTGCTCGGCGGTGGGGCGGGGGCCGGCGTAAAGCGCGGCGGGATCGGAGGGGACCACCTGCGCCACGATGAAGACCAGAAAGGTCACGCCCACCACCACGAAGGCGGAAAGCACCATGCGGCGCAGGATGTAGCGGATGATGTCCATACCTTCCCCTTCCTCCCCTTGTCCTGGGCGGCGCTAGCGGCTCATGTCGTTGACGAAGGTGACATGGCCGTAGGCGGGGTTGTCGGCATAGCCCTTGATGTCGGACCGGATGATGTGGACGTTCGGCCGGTCCAGCATGAAGACCGCCACCGCCTCGTCGATGAGGATCCGCTGCGCTTCGATGAACATCTGCTCGGCGCGGGGGCGGTCCACCCCCGAAAGCCGCGCCGCCTCGTCGATCATCGCATCGAATTCGGGGTTGGCATAGTAGGCCAGGTTGAACAGCGGTTGTTCCTCGCTGTGGAAGCAGTTGAAGAGATAGTCGTAGGGGGTGACGTAGGTGGGCCACCAGAAGAAGACGAAGATGTCCTGCGCCGTCGCCGGGTCGGACTTGGCTAGCTGCCACTGCGCCTCCCACGCCATCGGCTGCAGGGTCAGGGTGACGCCGATGGCCTCCAGGTTGGCCTTCCACAGCTCGCCCGCCGTGGCGGACAGCGATTGCGAGGTGGAATAGGTCATCACCAGCTCCAGCCCCTCGACGCCCTCCTCGGCCAGCAGGGCGGCGGCGCCTTCCAGGTCGGTCTGCGGGATCGGCGCGTCGGCGTCGTGGCCCCAGATGCCCGCGGGCACCACGCCCTTGGCGCGGGTGCCCAAGTTGGCGGTGCCGGCCATGATCACGTCGTCATAGGGGAAGGCCATCGACAGCGCCTGCCGCACCTTCGGCCGGTCCAGCGGCGCCCGGCGGGTGTTGAAAAGGCCGAACAGCGTCTCGAACGAAGGGTTCACCACCACCCGCAGGTCGGGGTTGGCCTGCAGCTGCTCCAGGTTCTCGAACGGCACCGAATAGGTCCAGTCGGCCTGGCCGCCCTCGATCATGTTCTGGATCAGCGTGGTGTCCTCGACGATCTCGAACAGCACGGTCTGGAAGGCGCCCTCGGGCACCGGGCCCCAGTAGTCGGCCACCCGCTCCAGCACGGCGCGCTGGCCGGGCTCGTAGCGCGAGATGCGGAAGGGGCCGGTGCCGGCGTCGTTGCCGGCGTTGAACCAGGCGTTGTCCTGCTCCAACGAGGCCGGCGCCTGGATCCAGGCGGCGAAGCCGGCCGAGGCGATCAGGTCCAGGGGCTGCGGCTCGGACAGCACGAAGATCACCTTCAGCGGCTCGGGCGTCTCGATCGAGGCGACCGGCGCCCAGATGAACGAGGCGCCGCCGCCAATCTTCTTCGTCCGCTCGATCGAGCCCTTGACCGCCTCCGAGGTCAGCGGGGTGCCGTCGTGGAACTTCACCCCGTCGCGCAGGGCGAAGGTCCAGGTCAGCCCGTCCGCCGACACATCCCAGCTTTCGGCCAGCAGCGGCTCGATCCGGGCCTCCTCGGTCTCGGTGCCGGGGATGTAGCGGGTCAGCCCCTCGTATACATTGGCCAGCACCGCGCCGTCGTTCGAGAACGAGGTGGCGGGGTCGAGGTCGGGAAAGCTGGTCGGATAGGCCAGGGTGAAGATGCCGCTGCCCTGCGCCAAGGCGAGGTTCCAACGCGAGGCGGCGGCGGTGGCCAGCGCGGTCAGCGCTGAGGTCTTCAGAAAGTCGCGGCGTTTCATGGCAATCTCCCTGCGGTGTGGCGTGGATCGGTGGCGTCAGCCTGCTTCTTGGTAGTGCGGCACCGCCGGCGCATCGGCCGAGATGCCGGTGGGAACGAAGTCGAAATCGTAACCGAAGGCGCGAGGCCCGACCGAGGCCAGCGCGATCTCGCTGCGCAGCAGCACCGGCGCGGGGACCGACAGGATGTCGATGCGCAGGCCGTAGCGCAGTTCCTCGGTGCCGATGGCGCGGCCGGTCTCGGAATCGACGATGCAGATCAGGTCGGGCACCATGGTCAGCGCCGTCTCGCCCTCGCGCGCGATCAGGTATTCGTTCTGGATGTCCACCTTCAGCACCCGGCCCTGGTCGGCGTCCAGCCCGGCCACGGTCAGCCTGCCGCGGGTGAAGCCGGCCATGACCCGGCGGCCGATGTCGGTGACCTTGCCGTGCATGAGCCGGATGCCGCCCGAGGTCTTCAGGATCGCCTCGACCGGATCGGCCTTGGCCGCCCGCGCCTCCAGCACCGCGTTGCCCAGGGTCCAGGCCTGGCTGGTGGTGTGGGGGATGCCGAAGCGGCGGACGAAATCGCCCGTCATCGGCGCGGTGGTCATCAGCGCGGTGCAGCCCATGGCGATGGTGCCGGCGCGCAGCAGCTTTTCCAGCATCTTGGGCGAGGTCGCCTCGGTCACGATCAGCACGTTGCCGTCGGCATCGGCTAGTGCGGCGGGCTTCACCTCCTGGCCATGGATGAAGAACGAGGTCATCTGCACCTCGGGGAAGGCGCGGCCCATGCCGTCGGCATCGACCACCGGCAGGTCGGCCATCGCCGCGGTCAGCATCGGCGCGATGCCATTGCCGCCGCCCACCTCGTCGCCCAGGAGGGCATCGACCTTGCGCCCCAGGTGCTGCTCCACCGCCTTCAGCAGCCGCACGCCTTCGCCGCCCTCGGCGATCTTCTCGATCCCCACGGTGGGCGCGCCGATGCCGCCGATGCCCAAGATGCGGGCGTCGGCGGCCATGTCGGCGGGGCGCACCATGCGGATGCGCCTGCCCTCGCGCAGCAGCGCCTTTGCCCGCAGCGAGCCGTGATAGGTGCTGCCGCCGCCGCCGGTGCCGAGGATGCCGCAGCCGATGGCGATGCGGTCGATGTCTTCCTCGGTCAGGGTCCAGTATCTCATGCCCGCAGCTCCCCGATGACTTTCGCCGCGATGCGGATCGCGTTGCCCGGCAGATAGGCCAGCGGCGTTTCCTCCACCTCGGCCAGGGTGATGCTGGCCTCGTCCGCGCCGGCCTCCATCGCCCGCGCCCGGGCCTCGGCCACCACGCCCTCCAGCGCCTTCTCGCGGCTGGTGCCCTCCAGCGAGACCACGCTGTCCACCTCGCCCGAGACCTGGGCGATGGCGGCGCCGATGGCATTGGCCGAGCCGAAATGGTCGGGCTTGAGCGAGGCGGAGGTGCCCTCCAGCAACCCCTCGACCAGCACCGAGCCGCCGCCGACCAAGATGGCGGGGATCGGGTCGGCGCTCGGCTTCATGCGGTCCAGCACCGTCTCGATGCTGGCCTTCATCTGAGCCAGCGCGGCGCGGGCCAGGTCGGGCGGGACCTGCGACAACCGGCTGCGGTCGCCCAGGTCGACCAGCCCGGCGGCCACGGCGATGTCGGTCGCGGTCAGGGTGTCGCCGCCGAAGCACAGCGCCTTTTCCGGCAGGCGGAAGCCCACGGAATCCGGCCCGATGGTCAGGCCGTCGCCCGGCCGCACGATGCTGCCGCCGCCGAGGCCGAAGGAATAGACATCCGGCACCCGGAAGTTCGTCAGAACGCCGCCGATGGTGGCGCCCTCGCTGCGGGTGCGGGGGAAGCCGCCGACCAGCATCCCGACATCGGTCGTCGTGCCGCCGATATCGATCACCGCCGCATCGGTCAGCCCGGTCAGGAAGGCCGCGCCCCGCATCGAGTTGGTGGGCCCCGAGGCCATGGTGAAGACCGGGTAGCGCTCGGCGAAGTCGGCGGTCATCAGGGTGCCGTCGTTCTGCGTCAGGTAGAGCGGGCAGCGCAGCCCGAGCGCGGCGAAGGCGGCGCGGAAGGCATCCACCGTCTCGCGGCCCAGCCGGTGCAGGCTGGCGTTCAGGATGGTGGCGTTCTCGCGCGGCAACAGGCCGGTGCGGCCGACCCGGTGCGACAGGCTGATCGAGGCACCGGGCATCTCGGCCGCCACGATCTCCGCCGCCTCGTTCTCCATCCGCGGATCGACCAGCGCGAAGACCGAGCAGATGGCGACGCTACCGACACCCCTCGCCTGCCAGTCGCGGCAGGCGGCGTGGATCGCCCCGGCGTCCAGCGGCGCGATCTCCGACCCGTCGTAGTTCACCCCGCCGCCGACCAGCGCCGCCCCGCCGTCGACGATGCCGCGCAGCCTGTCGGGCCAGTCGATCATCGGCGGCAGCGACCGCGTGGCCGAACCGCAGAGCCGAAGCGTGCCGACCTTCTCGAGATGCCGGCCCTCGACCACGGCATTTAGGAAATGCGTGGTGCCGATCATCACCCCGTCCACCGCCGCGGCCGGTTCGCCCGCCGCTTCCAGCACCGCGCGGATCGCCGCGCCGACGCCCGAGGTGACATCCGCCGTGGTCGAGGATTTCACCGTCGCCAGCACCTCGGTCCCGCGCAGAAGCGCGGCATCGGTATTGGTTCCGCCCACATCAACGCCGATGCGCAGCATCCGCTATCCCTTCTTCTTGCCGCCGAGGTCCGTCCCGCGGCTGAGCGCGGTCGTCCTCGTGCCGAAAACCTTGTAGAGCCGCAGCACGACCGAGCTGCTGACGCGCAGGACGCCGGGCAGCCGCCCCAGTTCCTGGTCGACGAATTCCAGCACCGCCGCATGGTCCTCGACGAAAAGCGAGGCGCTGAGGGCGGAGTTGCCGCTGATCGCGGCGAGGTAGCCGATCTCGTCGTATTCGGCGAGGACGATGGCCACCTCGTCCAGCCGCCCCGGCTCCACCTCGATGATCAGTTCCACCTGCACGTCGCGGCCCAGCATCGAGGGGTCAGGTATGGCACCGATCACGATCATCTTGGCCTGCAACAGCCCCGCAATGCGGTTGCGGATCGTACGCTCCGAAACCGTGCCGATCCGCCCGGCGATCTCGGCCGCGGAAAGGCGCCCGTCCTCGGTCAGGTAGCCGATGATCTGCCGGTCGAGATCGTCGATGGCATAGCGCTGCGACATGGGCTGTTCCGTTTCCGAATGCTATTGGTCATCAATGTTCCGAATCGGAAATCTGTCAAGCAGTATCTGTCGAATCGGACCCGCCGGGTCCCTATTCGCTGCATGCTTCGGAAAGATCCATTCAAGTTTATCTTCACGAACATCTCGCCGAGATGCCAGCGCCACTGGCGGCAGCACCGCATCCGGTCGACCCGGCGTTTCCTGACCTCGGCGGCGAGCATCGGGCCGAACCGGTTACACCAGAACCTCACCGTCTCATGGCTGATCTCGATGCCGTGTTCGTGCAGCAGGTCTTCGACGTTGCGCAGCGACAGCGGGAAACTGATGTACATCATAACCGCCAGACGGATGATCTCGGGGCTCGTCTTGAAATAGCGGAAGGGGGAGCGTTGGGACATGCAGGAAGCTAGGGTCAGGACCCATTAATCGGCTTGAGGCCGCCCGGCCTGCGTGATTCAAGCTCCCGAACTTACGGGGGTGATGATGAGCAACCTTTTCTGGCTGACCGACGAGCAGATGGAGCGGTTTAAGCCGTTCTTTCCGAAGAGCCATGGCAAGCCACGGGTCGATGATCGACGGGTCCTGAGCGGCATAATCTTCATCAATCGCAATGGCTTGAGATGGTGCGATGCCCCGCGTGAGTGTGGGCCGCCGAAGATGCTCTACAACCGTTGGAAACGGTGGGGTGATATGGGGGTTTTCGCCAGGATGATGGAGGGACTGGCCTCCGAGGGCGCCGAGCAGAAGACCATCATGATCGACGCAACCTACCTGAAGGCGCATCGCACGGCTTCGAGCCTGCGGGCGAAAACGTATGGCCCGCCCCGGTTGCAAGCGGCGATTGGGTGACGACGTGAGCAGTCTGCACAAACGTATCCGGCATGTCGGCATGATCGCCGCTGCCAAGATGGAGATCCGCGCATCCCGATCCTCATAAAGGGGCCGGCCTCGAGGGGCCATTTTGCGCCGGAGGTTTTCGGGACACCGATCGACTGTCAGGCCATCTTCCTTTCACCACTCGCAGTTCGTCGCGTCCGGCGGTGTTCGTGCCGGGCGCGTGTTTGTCAGGTCATGGCCCGTGGCACGGGGCCGTAAAACCGCCCGTGGCGCAGGAGCGCCCAGACGGTGCGGGCCATCTTCGCGGCAAGTGCGACGACCGCGACGTTGGGGTGGGCGCGCGCGAGGAGCGCACGCAGCCACGCGCCGACCGCAGTATCCGCCCTGGCCAGCGTGGGCATGGCCGATCGCGCGCCCTGGATCAGCATTTTGCGCAGATACCGGCTGCCCCGCTTCGTGATCCCCAAAAGCTTTGGCCTTCCCCCGGTTGTGGCTTGGCGGGGCACAAGACCCAACCAGGCGGCGAGGTCGCGCCCCTTGTCGAAGGTCGCCGCGCTGCCGACCGCCGCCACCAGCGCGGTAGCGTTCAACGCTCCGATGCCGGGAATGCCCGTCAGCCGCCGGGCCCGGTCGTCGGTCCGGGCCATGGCTGTGAACTCGGCGTCAAAGGCGCCGATGCGGCGGTCCAGCTCTTCCCAGCGTGCGCGCATGTCCCCAAGCAGGAACGCCATGCGCGGGCTCAGCGTGTCCGCGCCGGCGTCCAGAAGCTCGCGTAGCAAGAGGCGCAGCCGCGCGTGGCCCTGCGCCACGACGTGCCCGCGCTCCAGAAGAAGGCTCCTGATCTGGTTGGTCAATGAGGTGCGCTCACCGACCAGGCGATCGCGCACCCGGTGCAAAGTCTGAACGTCAAGTTGTTCCTCGCTCTTGAGTTCGACGAAGCGCATGGTCGGCCGGGTCGCCGCTTCGGCGATCGCCTCGGCGTCGCGGTCATCGTTTTTCTGCGCCTTGACGTAGGGCCGCACATATTCCGGCGACATCAGCCGGGCCTCGTGCCCCAGCGTGGCCAGCGACCGGCCCATGTGATGGGCGCCGCAGCACGCTTCCATCGCCATCGTGCACGGCGCCAGCTTGGCCGCGAACGCGACCACCCCGTCACGACGCATCCGCCTTCGCAGAACGACCGTGCCGCCCGCGTCCAGTCCGACGACGTTGCAGCTGTTCTTGCCCAGATCGATGCCGAGGATCACTATGCTCATGGTTCGCTCCTTCCTCTCTTGAACACCGACATCCTACACAGACGTCGGCGGGAGGGGCGGGCCATCCATAAAGGGGGGCCAGATGACCAGCGCGGACGCCTGATCGGCCGCACGAAGGGCGGGTTGAACACCAAACTGCACGCCGTCACGGACGCCAGGGGGCGGCCCTTGAAGTTCTTCATGACCGCAGGGCAGGTCAGTGACTACACCGGAGCCGCCGCCCTGTTGGGCAGTCTGCCCGCTGCCGAATGGATGATCGCAGATCGGGGTTATGACGCCGACTGGTTCCGGGAAGCCTTGAAAGACGAGGGGATACGCCCCTGCATCCCCGGTCGGAAGTCGCGCGGAAAAGTCGTCCGCTACGATAAGCGGCGCTACCGGCGCCGCAACCGCATCGAGATCATGTTCGGTCGGCTGAAAGACTGGCGCCGCATCGCGACCCGCTACGACAGGTGCGCCAAGACCTTCCTCTCCGCCGTCGCACTCGCCGCAACCGTATTGTTCTGGCTGTGAGGATCAATGAGTCTGGAGCCTAGGTTAAGTATCTGACAGGTATAATATTTCAAGTCGTGGGACGTGGCGCATATCGCCCGTGCACTTTGCATGTGATTCAGTTTGAGTGTCTTACGGCTCGAACGCGCTGCTTGGGCAACGGCTTCGTTGATCGTTGAGTGCTTGCTTGGGGAGGCGTTCCGCTAGCCACTCGTAGCCAAACTGACAGGGACACTGAGCGCATTTCAGGAGCCGGCGGCTCTCGAACCGTTAAGCGGCGCATTCAATGACAGCGCGAGCTCGAGTGGCTTTCGTTGTGACACCGGCACAGTAAGTCGCTCAGGGAGATTGCCGAAGCCAAGCATAGTGATCACTAGGCTGCTTTCGGGAATTCCGGTTAACGCGCGCAGTTCTCTGTCGCGCTGCCGATTCACGGACCAGTTGAGCATCACAGTACCTAACCCCTCGGCATGGAAACCGTAGGCAAGACTCATGGCAAACATTCCGCCATCAACCCAGCCCTGATATCGCTCGGCTGCTGTTTCCCAGTGCGCGAGATCCGAGGTCACCAGTGCTACACCAGCAAGTTGATCCCCAAAGCCACGATTACCGTTCTGCAGAGCGATCACCTGCTTCAGCGCCTGAGGTTCGGTCCAAATCCAGGCTCGGCAGGTCTGCCGATTACAGGAACTGGGCGATTGCTGGGCAATCCGCACTGCTCGCTCTATCTTAATGGGGTCGACCGGACCATGAGCGAACTGGCGTATGGAATGGCGCGCTTCGGCGAATGACAAAAAGTCGATCTGACTCCGTGCACGAATGTCGTCGGCGGTGACAACCTCGCATCCGCCCCGCATGCCTGTGTCTCTGCCGTCGCTCAAAGCTTCATGCTGCGCCTGGAGATCCGGCAAGGGCGCTCCACCTTTCGTGTTGAAAGCTAGGTAATCGGCCAACGTCTTCAGGGCAATTTCGACTGTCGCATCCTGACCGTAGTGGTCGATATAGGTGCCCAAATCGATTGCAAGCTGCCGCGCCTTGTCCAGCCCGTGTCCAGGTTGCGCTCCAGACAGAGAGAGACCGTACTCCAGGAAGTGTAGGCCTATGGCGATGCGTGCGCGCAGGTTCTCTTTACCGCGGACGCCGCTGGTGAAGGAATGCCGCCAGTACCGGCTGCCATCATAAAGCATATTTGCCGCCAGTTCGGTGGCCTTGCGAAGCCGCGACCCAAGGGGCTGAGCCACATCAGTGGAACTCCTGCTCATCCCTAACTCCTTCCGTTTGGGAGCAAGTTTGAGTCCCTCGTGCCCGACACGCAAGCCGGATAGATCCATAGGATAGTATTCAGTTTCGGCAGCGCAGCACGTTAGACACTATAATTTCTTCAATATTCACAATGCTTTGCTTGTACATACCTATCCGAAGGGATGGGTTTTTCACCCAGAGCATGCTCGCGCTAGCATCCCTATCACTTGGCGACCTATACCTTGCCGCGGGTTCTTCGACGCGGCCTTTGATGCCAGCCTCACAGGTGCAAGATGACCAACGGAGGAAGTCATGACGGGCCTACCCACCATTCATGTCCGAGTCGTGTCCCCGATTTCCACTCAGGGTTTCCGCGCCGCCGGTGCACTGGCTGCTCTGGAAGGGCCAGGGATCGTGGTTTCCGGATCGCAGATCAGCCGCGGCCCCGGTTCAATCGAAAGCGAATATGAAACGGCGATGTCGGTACCCGACACGGTAGCCCGCATCATCGAAGCCGAACGCGAAGGTGTCGATGCTGTCGTTATTGACTGCATGGGCGACCCCGGTCTCCGCCCCGCACGAGAGACAGTGCGCATTCCCGTGTTGGGTCCCTGCCAGACCGGAATGCACATCGCAGCGATGCTGGGGCACAAATTCTCAGTCGTGACCGTGCTCCGTCGCTTGAGGCCGGGCTTCGAAAACCAAGCCGCACTTGCAGGTCTGTCGTCGCGACTGGCTTCGGTGCGCTCAGTCGACATTCCAGTGTTGGAGCTGGAGAAAGATATGGCAGCCACCAAGGCCGCGCTGATTGACGAGGCTCAGAGAGCGGTAGAGGTCGACGGCGCAGAGGCGATCATCTTCGGCTGCACCGGCTTGATGGGCTGCGCAGGAAGCGTTTATGAGGGACTCTTGGCTCGTGGCATCGACATTCCCGTGGTCGATCCAATTCCGACCGCAGTGAACATTGCTGCGGCGCTTGTGCGATCGCGCCTGAGTCATTCTTCACTCACGTATCCCTTGCCACCTGTTAAGGCGATGCCGGGCTATGAGTTCATGCCCAACCTGCATCTCAAAGCTGCGGAATAGGTGAAAAGATGGCCGACGCCACGATCCAAAAGCGCACGAGCGCGCGGTCGCGGTATCCACTGCGGCCACAACTCTGGTGGCTGGTGGTGCCGGCCATCGTCTTCTTTCTCATTTTCTTTCTGATCCCAGTCGCGTCCCTCTTTGCGATCAGCTTCGACAAAGCCGCCTCAGGTGTTATTACCTTCCAAGGAAATTTCACCCTGGAGAATTTCTATCGGATATTCTCGCGAGCTCTCTACTTCGAAGCGATCAGTCGCTCGGTGGGGATCGGCGCGCTGGTCACGATTATCTGCTTGGTCATTGGCTATCCACTAGCATTCGTCATCGCCCGAACCCTAAGGCCAGGGGCGGCCACGCTGCTGACCATCCTTGTCCTATCGGCGCTACAGCTAGATATGGTGATCCGCCTTTACGGGATGATGGTGCTCATGGGTGACAAGGGCATAATCAACACTGTCCTGCTCGGTCTCGGCGTCATTCACCAGCCTCTGCCACTGATGTACAACACTTTTGGCGTGGTCGTCGGACTCGTGCAGGTGACACTCCCGTTCATGATCCTATCGCTCATTGGAGCGATCAAGTCGATCAACCCATCTCTGGAAGAGGCTGCGAGAAGCTTGGGATCCACGCGCTGGCACGTCATGCGCACGGTGACTTGGCCACTCTCCCTTCCAGGTATCTACGCCGGTACGCTGCTGGTTTTTGCTTTGGCGATTTCCTCTTATGTCGTGCCGGCACTCATGGGCGGCTGGAAAGTCATCACTCTGCCGATCCACATCTACCAACAGATTGCAGAAGTCGGGCGGTGGCAATTTGGAGCAGCGATTGCGAGCATCCTGTTTGTCACTGCGATGATCGCGCTGTCACTTTACATTATGGCCATGCGCCGCAACGCCGGAGGCCGTGTCTAATGCACGAGGTCAACCCTATCCCGCTGACTTTCCGCCTGGTGTCGGCAGTCGCTTTGGTCATACTCCTATTTCCAGTTCTTGTTGTGGTGATGGCGGGGCTGAATTCGGGAGATTTCCTAACATTTCCACCAAAGGGCGTCTCTCTGAGGTGGCTGATCGCCTTCTTCAAGTCAGACATCTTCCTTCCTGCGTTCGGGGTCAGCTTTGGCCTCGCTCTGCTAACGACATTGATCTCCACGGTTCTCGGAACGCTGACGGCAATCTTCCTGACTCGGTCGAAGAGTCGAGTGAAGGAGCTGTTGCGAGGCATCATCGTGTTGCCGGTAGTGCTCCCGGGCGTGGTTCTGGGCTTGGCGCTCTACATCTTCTATGTCTGGACTGGCGTGGGCTTAGCCCGCAGCTACTGGGGGCTGCTCATCGGTCATGTGCTGGTCACCATGCCGTTCATCGTCGCGACGATTACTGCTTCTCTGGTTGACTTCGACCTATCCGTGGAAGAGGCCGCCCGCAGTCTTGGCGCATCACCATGGCAGGCATTTCGAAAGGTGACTTTGCCCATCATCGCGCCGGGAGTGTCGGCCGGGACCATCTTTGCTTTCATCATTTCGTTTGGGCAATTCGAGCTTACGTTGTTCTTGTCGACGCCCGACCTCCAGACGCTGCCAATCGCGATCTACACCTCTCTGCGGTACGCCTTCGAGCCGACAGCCGCAGCGGCTGGGATCTTCGCTATCGCGCTTGTCATTACCTCGACACTGGTCGCGTCGCGCCTAGTGAACATCAAGAACTTGCTCAACCGGCGATGAAACCGGTTGGCCCAACACGGAGAAAGACTATGCAAAAGAAGGGACTGAACCGCCGTACTGTGCTGAAGACAGGGGCTGCCGCTGCGGGTGTGAGCCTGTTCAACATCAACCACGCGTGGTCGCAGGATGCCACCTATGACGGCGGAGTATTCGACGCGGGCGGGCATGTGCTGAACATCGCCGAGTGGGGCGGCTATTGGCAAGAGACGCAGAACCGGCTGCTGCTGGACCAGTTCCAGAAGGACTTCAACTGCAAGATACAATACGACAGCACCTTCCCGTGGTTCCCGAAGTTCGTTGCGAATGGTCCTGAGCAGCCGCCGGTTGCAATCTGCAACTGGAACCTGCCCGAGATGTTCAAGACGCACCAAGCCGGCGACTATTTCCTTGATGTCGAGGAGATCAAGGCCAACGTTCCCAACACCGCGAAACTGTGGGATTTCGCGATGCGCACAGGCATTGGCGTGACCTGGGCTTTCTCGCGCTATTGCTACGCTTATAGGACCGATTCTGCAGGCGGCGCCCCAACCGGCTTCAAGGATTTCTGGAAACCGGAGTTCGCCGGACGTCGCGGAACCTACATAACCTCAAACACGCTGCAAATGATGTTTTTCATGGCGTCATGCAACGCCTTCGGAAGTGGCGAAACCGACTTCGAGGCAGGATATCAGGCAATGCGAGATGCAATGCCTATGAAGATCTCGGATTTCACAGGCAGTATGGCAGCCCTCTTGGAACGGGGCGAGGTCGACATTGCGGTTCAGTCGGACGCCGAAGCCCTTCTGCAGAAGGAAAAAGGCGTTCCCGTCGATCTCTATTACTGGGACGAATACAAAGGCATCCTTACACAGACCAAGACGATCAGCCGCTACGCCGATCCGATGTCGAAGAAGCTTGCCTTTGCGCTGCTAAACCGCACCCTCGAGGCCGAGTACCAGACCGCATTTGCCGACGAGTTCTGGATGCGGCCTTCCAACCGGGATGCAGTCATCCCGGAGAAGATGGCCGCGCTCGGAGTGGTGAACTCCGCCGATGCAACCGACGGTCTGCACATTCCCGACTGGCAGGCCTACATCGATCAAGAGATCGACATTGTTGAGACAGTCAACGAGATCTTCGGCTCTTAACCCCCGCCTGGGGCGGTGCGAACACTCCCTGGTCGCGCCGCCCCTCTTTTCCGCAGCCTGAGAGGGATGATCTTCCCGTGTCCGATATTCGACTGGAACAGCTGACCTGCAGCTATGGCTCCGCAAAAGCCGTGGACAACGTCTCGCTTTCGATTGCCGAGGGTGAGTTCTACTCTCTGCTCGGGCCGTCGGGTTGCGGCAAGTCTACCACCTTGCGCATGGTGGCGGGCTTTGTCGCACCCACGTCCGGGCGCATCTTGATCGGCGGTCAGGACGTCACGGAATTACCGCCCGAACGCCGCGGCATCGGCATCGTCTTCCAGAACTATGCAATCTTTCCGCACATGAGCGTCGGCGAGAACATCGCATTTGGACTGAAGCTGCGCCGCAAGTCGCGCGACGAGATTCGCACCGCAGTCACCGATGCTCTGGCCCAGGTTGGCCTTTCGGGCTTCGAGGGCCGCTATCAGCGCAATCTTTCGGGTGGACAGCAGCAGCGAGTCGCACTGGCCCGCGTGCTGGTCACGCAGCCGCGGATCTTACTGCTGGACGAGCCGCTTTCAGCCTTGGATAAGGCGCTTCGCGAAGAAATGAAGTTTTGGATCAAAGACCTGCAGCAACGGCTTGGGATTACCACGATCTACGTGACCCATGACCAGGACGAAGCTCTGACTATGTCCGACCGGATCGGCGTGATGCGGGCTGGGCGGGTTGAGCAGTCAGGCACTCCCCGCGAGATTTATGAAGAACCAGCGACGCTATTTGTGACGACCTTCATCGGTCAGTCCAACGTGCTTGAGGTGATGGCCGGCCCCAGAGACTCCGAACATGCGAGCGCCACACTCGAAGGCTACAGGCTTATCGCCGCCGGCGGCAGTGGCATCTCCGAGGGAGCTCCCGCGCGCCTAGTTGTTCGGCCGGAAAACATCCTGATGGGCGATGAGGTCGCCCTGAACGGCCTTGTCGCCTTGGACGCACGGGTCGTCGGTGAAACTTATCAGGGTCCCATGATGCGGTACCGTCTGCGCCTAGGTGCGCAGGAACTCGTTGCAGAGAGGCAGAACCAATCACACCTCACCCGGTGGCATCCGGGTGATACCGTTAAGATCGGCTGGGACCCCGGTCGCGCAAGACTTCTCCCGGCGGGCTGATCCGCCACCAAATTCCCCAATGAAAGGACCTGCCAATGCGTATCGGCATTGATGTGGGCGGCACCAACACGGATGCTGCCATCCTCGACGGTGACCGAGTGATCGGCGCTTGCAAATCCCCTACCACCAGCGACGTTAGTTCCGGCATCAAAGCTGCCTTGACTACCGTGATGGAAAGAACAGGCATTTCGACCAAACAGATCGAAGCGGTCATGATCGGGACCACACATTTCACCAATGCTGTGATCGAACGTCGTCGCCTGCTCGAGGTTGCTGCCATCCGTATTGGTCTACCCGCAACAAAGGGGGTGCCACCGATGACTGACTGGCCAGCAGATCTGGCCGATGCGCTCGGCCGGCACACCTTCCTTCTCCGGGGAGGCCATGAGTACGACGGTCGCCTCATCGCAGAGCTCGACGAGGAAGGTCTGCGCGATGTCGCCAACGAAATCCGCAAGCGCGGATTGCGCACCGCGGCCATTACTTCGGTCTTTTCGCCGGTTACGGCCGAGATGGAGCTTCGCGCGGCCGAGATCCTCCTCGAGGAAGTGCCGGGACTGAAGATTTCGCTCAGCCACGAAATCGGACGCGTGGGCTTCCTGGAGCGCGAGAACGCCACGATCATGAACGCTTGCCTCGCAGATCTGTCGTTCAAAGTGGTTGACAGCTTCCGCAACGCGTTGCTCGAGAAGGGTATCAGGGCGCCATTCTACATCAGCCAGAACGATGGCACGCTAATGACGCCCAACCACGTCGAACGCTACCCGGTGCTGACCTTCGCCTCAGGTCCCACCAACTCGATGCGAGGAGCGGCCCGCCTGGCTGGCCTCGGGGACGCTATGGTAGTAGACATTGGCGGCACTACCTCTGACGTGGGCATGTTGATGCAGGGCTTCCCACGCGAAAGCGCTGTGGCGGTCGATATCGGGGGAGTTCGCACCAACTTCAGGATGCCCGACGTTCTGGCGATTGGTCTGGGCGGTGGTTCCATCGTGCGCGACAACGGCACGCGGATCGGGCCTGATTCCGTGGGTTACGAGATAACTACGCGCGCGCTTGTATTTGGCGGTGACACTTTGACGACCACTGATGTGGTGGTGGCAGCGGGACTTGCTGACGTCGGTGACAAAGCAAAAGTGGCGCACTTGGCGCCGGAACTGATCGAGAACACACTTCAGACTATCCACCGCATGGTGGACGAGGCGGTGGATCGGATGAAGACTTCCTCTGAGCCGTTGCCCGTGATCCTGGTCGGTGGCGGGTCGATCCTGATCTCGCGGGACCTTCCCTCGTCGAGCAAGGTGATCCGTCCCAACAATGCCGGCGAAGCCAATGCCATCGGCGCCGCCATCGCGCAAGTTGGAGGTGAGATTGACCGCATCTATGCCATGGAGGGCCGCTTCCGCGAAGATGTCCTTGCAGAAGCCAAGGCGGAAGCGAGTGCAAATGCCGTGGCAGCAGGTGCCGATGCTGCAACCGTAAAGATTCTCGACATCGAAGAGGTCCCTCTCGCCTATCTACCGGGCTCCGCCACTCGTGTCCGCATTAAGGCGGTCGGTGACCTCAAGCCCGAAGCAAAGGAGGCAGCGGAATGAAACTAGACTCGCAGAATCTTGCGGATCTGGCGGTTGGCGCAGCCTTCCTGGGAACAGGCGGCGGCGGTGACCCGTATATCGGTCGGCAAATGGTCGAAATTTGCCTGAGTGAGGGACTGGAGGTTGATCTGGTCGATCCGGATAGCTTGAGAGATGACGATTTTGTCATCCCGACTGCAATGATGGGCGCCCCTACTGTGTTGGTCGAAAAGGTGCCTTCTGGCGAGGAAGCCGTGCATTCGCTTAAGCGACTGGAGCTCCGTCTTGGCAGGCGGGCGACTCACACAATGCCGATCGAGGTTGGGGGGATCAATTCGACCATTCCGCTGGTCGTCGGTGCAAGGCTGGGGCTGCCGATAGTTGACGCTGACGGTATGGGCCGGGCATTTCCGCATCTGGAAATGGAGACGTTCGGCGTCTATGGCGTCCCTGGTTGCCCGATGGTGGTCAGCAACGAATGGGGTGACAGCGCTGTAATCGAAGCGACGGACAATAGAGTTATGGAATGGCTGTCGCGTGGCGTCGCAATTCGAATGGGCGGAGCGGCTTACATTGCCGAATATGCAATGTGCGGTGCCGATGTCAAAAGAACAGCTGTACCGCGCACCCTGTCTTTGGCCATCCGCATCGGCCGGATGCTGAGAGACGCAAAGGCCAATCATCAGAACCCCTTCGACGCATTGCTTGGGCTCTTGCCTGACACGCTCTATCATTACGGTCGGATCATCTTCGCCGGAAAGATCGCGGACATGAGGCGTGAGACGCGCAACGGGTTCTCGCTCGGCACGGCGCGGATTGACGGGCTGGGCCGCTGGACAGGTTTGATGGAGATCGAGATCCAAAACGAGAACCTGATTGCCCGCGTTAATGGTGAGGTGCGTGCCATCGTGCCCGACCTAATCTGCATCATGGACAGCGAAACCGCAGAGCCGATCACGACCGAAAACCTGCGCTATGGCCAGCGGGTCACGGTCATGGCTGTGTCGGTTCCCGAGATCATGCGCACACCTGAGGCGCTAGCGGTGTTCGGCCCGTCCTGCTTTGGGCTGAAGGAGCCTTACGTGAAGATCGAGGAGTTGCCGGCATGAGAACCCTGACTGCAACTGACTTGGAAGACATCGCCTTTGGCGCGGCCGTATTGGGAACCGGCGGCGGCGGCGATCCATATATTGGCAAGCTACTTGCTCGCACCGCCATTGAGCACCACGGACCGGTGACCTTGATCGACTTGAACGAGGTGCCCGATGACGCCCACGTGATCACGTGTGGGGCTATGGGAGCACCGACCATTGTGTTGGAGAAGGTGCCCTCCGGCGAAGAGTTGCTGATGGCGATGCGCTACTATGAGCAGGTCACTGGTCATAAGGTGACTCATATCATGCCATTCGAGGCAGGTGGGCTGAACTCCTGCTTCCCAATCGTGCTGGCAGCGCAGACTGGCCTACCATTGATAGATTCAGATGGGATGGGCCGTGCGTTCCCGCAGCTGGAGATGGAGACCTTCAACGTCTACGGAGTTTCAGCGGCTCCGGTCGCGATGGCGGACGAAAAGGGCAATCTTGCACTGGTAGAAACTGAAAGTGCTGCCAAGGCCGAATTCATCGCTCGCGGCATCTGCATCCGTATGGGTGGACAGGCGAGCCTCGTGAACTACGCGATGGACGGCGCGACCGCTCGGAGAGTGTCTGTTCCGGCGACCATGACCCTGGCTCAGGACATTGGTCGGGTAGTTCGCGAGGCACATGCCGCACATGACAAACCAATCGACGCGCTAGTCGACTTCTTGGGAACGACCCACTACGGGTACGCCACCCGCCTCGGCTCTGGAAAGGTGACCGACATCGCGCGCCGGTTCGAGAATGGTTGGTCAGTGGGGGTGGTGACCATAACGCCCTTCGATGATGGTCTGCCCTATTCGATCCGCATCCAGAACGAAAACCTGGTTGTCGAGCGCGGCGCAGAGGTTCTGGCTGTCGTCCCCGACCTGATCTGTGTGCTGGACCTTGATACAGCAGAGGCGATTCCGACTGAGCGACTTCGCTACGGGCAGAGGGTGGATATCTTGGGCATTCGCGTACCGCCGATCATGCGCACAGCCGAGGCGCTCACGGTCTTCGGCCCTAGCGCATTTGGCCTTAAAGCAGCCTATCGCCCGCTGGGCCTTTGAACTCCGGCAGGACTAGGGATCGGGGTGGAGCAGCCCCGATCCCTTTGCCACATTGACCGCCAACTGCCTACGTCCGACACCAAGCTTGGCGTACAGGTTCTTCAGGTGAAACTTCACCGTTGGTTCGGCAAGATCAAGGCGACGGCCGATGGCTTTGTTGGTCAGCCCTTCATTGAGGAGAGCAAGGATCTCGGCCTCCCTGTTACTCAAAATGCCTATGTCCCGGCGGCTCCGTACAGAACCTGCAGTGCGCGCCAGATAATCCGCGGTCTGGCGGCTGATGCGACTTAGCCCAGCCTTGCGCGTCAGATCTCGCACGATAAGCGCCAACTCTGGGCCTTCATCGTGAAACTGCTGCACCTGCTGGCTGGGCAATGCAAGTACCGCCGCCTGATGGAGCGCGGCCAGCGCCCCGGCCATATCCTTCAGAGCCCAAGCCAAATTAGTCTGGAGGAGGGACACACGAAGCAGCATCGCGTCGTGGCCAAGCGCCTTGCACTCGTCTGCCAACGGGTCAAGTCGGGCCGCAGCTAAGTCAAGCTTACCCAAACGCAGATCTAGCCGGGCGATCGCCAGCGCTGCCTCTCGCCTTTCGCGGTCTGTCGGCCAGTCCGTTAAGTCGATCAATTGCCGTGCAATACTCGCCGCAGCATCGAGCCGACCGCCACGGACAAGTAGTTCCATCTGCAGTATCGTGATCGACAGCCTGAGCCGGTCAAGGTCTCGGGCATTCGCTACCTCCAAACCCATCTGAAGGATTTCGTGGGCGGCATCGTATCCACTTAGGCCCATTTTTGCGCGAGCGAGCGTGCCGAAACCTTCTACGTAGAAGTCCACCCAGCCCTCGCCGGCTGCGAGTACGGCCATTGCACGCTCAAGCATCTGTTCGGCCTGGATGACGGCCCCTTGCAGGTAGTGTGCCGATGACAAGGGCACATTGAGGATGGAAAGAAGGTTCTGGTCGTTCCACTGCCGACTGCGAATAATCGTCTCCGCCTGTTTACCATGCGTCAGTGCGGCGTCTATTCGGTTCGCCCGCAAGTTTATGAAAGACAAGTGGATCAGCATGAAGGCCTGTGGATAGCTCGATCGCTCCTCCTGATAACAGCTAAGCGCGTTCAATGCGCAGATCTGCGCCTTCTGAAAATCGCCCCGCCGAGTGTGGGCAATCGTCAGGTTGTTAAAAAGCCAGCCCAGCCGCCACGTATTCTCGCGGCGCTCCTTCTCAGCCATCGCCTCAAGTTCGGCCACCCCGGCCTCGTCCAGTGCGCTGTCCTCGTAGACATCGATCAAATGGGAAATATGGTCTAGCACCGCCACCCAGTTGGGTTCATCTTGGATCAGGCCATTGCGCGTCTCTTCAATCAGCCCGACCACCGTGAGCCGGGCATCGCGGATGCGACCGCTTTTCGCCAGCATCAGGGCTCGGCATAGTCGCAGCGACGGCGTCTGACGCACCACTTCGTGCGGAACGGCCTGGACGATGCTATGCAACACCGTATATCCCGACCGCAGGAAAACATTCACGCCGCCAGCGCGTTCGATAGTCTCAACGGCAAGTGCGTAGTCACCACTCAGCAAGGCATGAAGCACAGATTTCTCCAGCAGACCGCGCTGTGCGAAAAGGTTGGCAGCGCGGGCGTGGCGTGCAGAGCGGATCTCGGCGGTGTCCACTGAGCCGGAAACCAGCTGCATCACCTGTGCCACGATGGGATGCATGCGATACCAGCCGATCTGTTGACCCTCATGAATGATCAGCGGCGGCAAACTCTCGATCTCGCTGAGAGTCGCCTCGTCCAACTTCAACCCGGCGAGGTCAGCCGCGATCTCCATCGTGAAATTGGGCAGTTCCGCACAGACGCGTAGAACCGCCATCCCTATCGGGCTGACTGATTCCAGAGCCTCTTGAAGGATAAAGTCTCGCAGCACAGCATGTCGTCCCTCCATGATCTTAGCTCGTGCCACCGGTCCGGGCCGGCTGCTAAATACCTGCGCTGCAAGGCTAACCAGCGCCGGCCAAGCGCCAAGGACTATGCCCAAATTCTCTTGATCCGCAGTGCTCAGCCAGGGACCGAGTAGCTGTCGGATCTCGTCACTGGAATAAACCAGATCGTCGCACCCGAACTCGTGCAGTAAGCTACGCAGACGGAAAGGCGAAACGCGTAGCTGCGGCAGCCTTCGGCCGGCCAGTGCCAGTCGCATGCAGGCTGGCATGTTAGTCAATAGCCATTCAATGACGTCTGGTCGACCAGAGATCTGTTCGGCTGCGTCCAGAAAGAGGTAAAAAGGTTCTGTTCGTCGGTGTAAATGATGCAGCACCGCGTGGCAGCTTTCGGCATCACTCTCAAGCGCGGCTGCGATGGCTGCGGCAACAGACGTGGGCTCATCGCCCGGCGACAGGGTTAGCCAGGCAACTGCCTCGCCGCGGTCGCGCAGCCGCATGTATGCTGCAGCCATAAGCTCAGTTTTACCGAAGCCGGCAGCTGCCTGAATTAAAACAATCTGTCCGCCAAGCGCGTTGACGAACCGGTCTACTAGCCCACTCCGTCTTAGCCTGCGGCTCAGGGTGCGTGGCGGTTGACGATGATCAAACGAAGGCATCACAGGCTGCTTTCTTCATTCTCCATTCAGGGAAGTCAAATTCTGACGTGAGCTAACAGCCGGCTTCCAACTTCATTCGGGCCCCACATGATGGTTTGAACGGCACGACTAGCTTGTTTATCTTTCTTCTAGGAACTCATTACACTGGAACGCGACTTCCATCAGTGTCCGGACCTTCGACGTAACACCGGCAGTTGCGGTCAACGACGTCCGAGGAGTCGACCAATATTCCCCACGCCCCACTGGCCACCCCGTCGCTTTTTTGATCCCATGCGCGGTCAGTTCTGCCGCAATAGCCCGTAGCGAGAGATGTCCCGCTGCGCGGATATCTGCCACAACTGGCGCGAGGTCCGCCGCAAAGGCCTCAGCATTGGCCGAAACCGCCGCTCGAAGCGCCGAGCCCCCTTTCCCGGCCCTCCTGAGGCACTCGGCCCCATTCGGGTTCCCGAGCTTCAGGCCACGCGCCTTCGCGATCGTCCGCAGGGAGATCGCCTCTCGTTCCGCTTGGGCGACCAGCGCCATGATCCCCACTGTCAAATCATTTGCCTCCGGCATGTGCACGGCTACAAACTGCACCCCGCTGTCCCGCAGCGCCAGGAGGAACACTGCATTGCGCGAGACCCTGTCCAACTTTGCGATAACCAGAGTAGCCCCGGTAACCTTTGCCAAGTGCAGCGCCTTGCCAGCTCCGGCCGGTCCGCCTTGCGGCCGCTCTCGACCTCGGTAAACCGCGCCAGGACCTCGGCGCCACGAGAGGCCGCGAAGTCCTCGATCACCTTGCGCTGCGCCTCGAGCCCGAGCCCGCGCGCCCCTTGGCGCGCCGTAGACACCCGCTCGTAGGCCACCAGCCGCTGGGGTGAAGCGCCGTTGGTCTTTCCCCCTTGACCGTGTTCGCGCGCCAAATCCTCCATCTCCGCCCGCTGTACAAAACTGCCTACCGTTGGTTAGGCAGTTATGGACTCCTCGGTAATAAGAGGGAACTGAACCGCAGTTCTGAACCGAACAGGAACCCGGACGTCGTTCATCACAGGCATGGGCCGCTTTCCACCCCATAGCGTCGATGGTGATTACATAATCAAAATTATGCGACGCAATTCTGTAGGCGCAAAGTTAAAATGTCCCACTTGAGCAAAGTAGAAGTGTCACCCTTCCGGCGTTCTGACACGTCGCGGGAGGTTGGTCGTGGGATGGGTTCTGATGAGCGAGCACGAGCTTCAGCGCGTGGAAGTTCTTTCCCGAGTTCTCGACGGCAGCATGAGCGCTGCGAAAGCCGCGGCGGTGATGGCCGTGAGCATCCGGCATGTCCGGCGGATGCTTGTGCGCTTCCGACAGGATGGCGCGGCATCTGTTGCGCACAGGTCGCGCGGGCGTCCATCGAACCATCGCCTGTCCGCAGCTACTCGGCAGACGGCCCTTTCTCTGGTGCGGTCGCATTACGCGGATTTTGGCCCGACGCTCGCGGCCGAGAAGCTGGCCGAGCGTCATGGTGTCATCGTCTCGCGCGAGACGCTGCGGACCTGGATGGCCGAGGACGGTCTCTGGCTCTCACGCAAGCAGCGCCGGACGTTCCACCAGCCGCGGCTGCGGCGCGAGTGCTACGGCGAGCTGATCCAGATCGATGGGTCGGATCACCACTGGTTCGAGGATCGCGGACCGACCTGCACCCTTCTGGTCTTCATTGATGATGCAACGAGTACACTGATGCAGATGCGATTTGTCCCCTCCGAGAGCACCTTCACCTATTTCGAGGCGCTGGACGGCTACCTGTCGGAGCATGGCCGCCCGGTCGCCTTCTACTCCGACAAGCATACGGTGTTCCGGGTTGCCAAGGTCGAGGCCAGGACCGGCCATGGCATGACGCAGTTCGGCCGCGCCCTTGCAGAGTTGAACATCGAGATCCTGTGCGCGAACTCGTCCCAGGCAAAGGGCCGCGTCGAACGCGCGAACCGGACGCTGCAGGACCGTTTGGTCAAGGAGCTGCGCCTGGAAGGGATCAGTGACATTGCGGCTGCGAACGCCTTCCTGCCCGGCTTCATGGCCCGATACAACGCACGGTTTGCCAAAGCCCCTGCCCGATCCGACAACCTGCATCGCCCAGTGAATCTGCCTCCCGATCGCAGGGCGGACATCCTCTGCTGGCGCGATCAACGCTATGTCGACCGCCAGCTGACACTGCGCTACGAGCGCAAGCGGATCATGCTGGAGGAGAACGAGATCACCCGCGATCTCGTCGGCAAGTATGTCGAGACTTACGTCTTCGCCGACGGGCGGATCGACATCCGCTGGAAAGGCATCTCGCTGGCCTGGCGCGCCTTCGACCACAACCAGCAGCGTGTGACCCACGCCGCGATTGCCGAGAACAAGCGCCTCGGCGAAGTTCTGGCCTATGCCAAGGCCCTGCAGGCAGCCGCACCCCCGAAGATCACCAGCGTTGGCAAACAGCGTTCCAGATATCAGCCGACGGGAAAGAGGAGCCCGGGAGCCCCCTCATTTCTCGATAAACGCGCCGCCCGTCGCGCCGCAGAAGCCGCGCAAGTGGCGGGGCAGGTCTCCGATGTCTGAAGTCTCCGCCCTGCCCCGCCACGCCCCAACGGCACCAAGAAAGGACATTTCTACTTTGCTGAGACGCGGACTTATTTTCGTGGTTGCAACAAATTCAGGGCCTCGGCCCGAACGCGCATCTTCGCCGATCACAGCGCCGCGCGTTGCCCTTTCGTTTCGCTTCTGGTCCAGTCGTGCGGAACGACGTTGATCTGAGGCGGCACCAAGATGAAGACCCCAAATGGCGACCTCGACCGTTGGCCGGATCCGGCCGGCGCAAACGCCCTCCGCACTGTTTTCGCTCAGGACCTTGTCGTCGAAGGCGATGCCACCTCCAGTGGACCGATCGAGGTCCAAGGCAACGTAGTTGGCTCACTGCGTGCGCCGGAGATCTCAGTGGCTGGTTCAGGTCGTGTTGAAGGTTCCGTCGTCGCCCACGACCTCGTCGTGCTTGGGGCGGTTTCCGGCAGGGTCTCAGCGCGAAACGTTCAGCTCGCGCCGAGTGCGGTCGTGCAGGCCGACGTCACCCATGAGCGGATCGCCATCGAGGCCGGTGCCGAGCTGGAGGGCAGGCTTCAGCGTAAGGCCTGACAGATCTCACACCACAAGGTCTGGCGGCAGCATTTGGCCAGCAGGCAGATAGCCCCGCCGCATCTTCTGACGGAGTGTCTGGGTTGCCGTGCGCTCTGCTTCTTCAAAGGAGCCACAGGTTTCGATGCTCGTCCGGCCATGGGTCCCGATCCGGCCCCAGGTTCGCAAGACGGAGACGTCCCCAAACAGCGTCGTCGCAACATTGATGCAGTAGAACCGCGCCATGTTGGCCTCAGGGTCGATGCGGTGCAGATGTGCCAGAGCCATGGCGGTCCTCCCCCGCACAGACTCCGCCCTGCCGCTCTCCAGGTCCAATTGCTTTTCTGAATCGATCCGGGCGGTCCGATTCAGAAAGCTGATGGGTCATGGCGATGGATCGTTCGGTGGTCCCTCGACAACCTCGACCCAGAGAACTCCGCGCAGGGTTTCTTCCGGGACCAGCCACACGGTCCTGAAGCGACCGCTCACGGTGCGATAGCGCTCCGCGACAAGTTTCCGGTTCCCGCAGTCGATCCGCCACAGCCGACGATCGATGATCGACTGCTTGGCACTGCTTCGGACGACGTCAGCCATTCCTGCCCCCGATAAACCGGTGTCGCGCTGCAGTCATGGACATGAAGTCCGTCAGAACATATCTATCAACATCAGAAGTGGTGCTTTGCTTTCGCCACGCAAACCACGAAAGGCTTTCCTGTCGATGCATGTTCTGTCCCCCGTTTTGGCTGTTTCCGCTCTTGCGGCGATGTCTGTTCCTGTCCACGCGCTTGACGCCTGGACGGTCGGTGTCGAGCGCGGTCTGCCGACCTACGCGCTCGCTAGCGAGGCAGGTGAGGTGCGACTTGTCTGCGATCCGGATCGCGTTTTCGGGCCAACGCCCAACGGTGCGCTTGTGGTCCGCTTCGAAAAAGACGCCGCGCCGGACATGGTCGTCGTGCTCGCGAAGTCTGGTGAACAAGCCCGTCTTCCACTCAAGAAGGGCGTCGCTGCCCAAGCGTCGGCTGAAGCCATGGACTGGTCGAAGATGGTTGCGACCTTCCGCGCAGGCGGTGAATTCGCCCTGGTCACGAGCGCTGACAGCCTGACCTTCGAGACAGCGCCGCTGCCCGAGTTTGCCTGCGAGTGACCGCAGGCAGTTCATCGAATTCTGTTGCATGGTCCGGGTCTATCCGACGCGTCGCGCCTCGATGAGCCGCGACGCGATCGCGGCGAGGAACGCACCAACGATCGTCGCGCGCGGCTCGATCTGCCAGGGGTCGCCGAGGGCTGCATGCATGGACCGGATCGCTGAGACTTGGGCGTAGACAGTCATCGCTTCGCCGACCGCCATGTCTGTTGCCGAAATGGCGAAGATGCGCCTCGCCTCGTCTGCATGCGCATTGATATCCTCTTCAGCCAAGAGTCGCCGCAATTCCGCGCGGGCTTCCTTGGCAAAGGCGCGCAGCATGTAGGCCGAGGTCAACTCACCCGCACCTGGGATCTGCTTCAGACGCCTCTCGGTCGCCAGCGGAAGCCGAAACAGGACCACCAGCTTCTCTTTCCGGGGTTTCGTCAACAGACCAGCCGGAGCATCGGGCGGCAATGCCGGGGACAGCGTATGATCCCTCTCCCCTTCCCTCTTTCCGGCAAATCCCGCTTCTGCCTGGATCGTAGTTGGCAGGTCAGGGAGTTGGGCCTTGATGCTTTCCGCTGGCAGTCCCGCCTCTGGCGCTCGCCGTTCGGCAAGAATTCGCGACTGAACCTCGCGCGACGACCGCAAACGAGCTGCGGAGTTCTGCAGGCCCGGCTCTTCCGCTGCCGGGGAGGGTGCGACACGTGCAGGAAGGCGGAAACGGCTCATGCAGGGATCACCTCGTCGATCCCGGTCAGGACAAGTTCCGCAACTTCAAGCTGGCGAGTGATGGCGTCCGCCACCAGCCGTCCGCCGGGGGCCTTGGCGTTGGCGTGGGCCGCCGGTCCAAGCGGGCCGTGGTAGCCCAGCTGTTCGAGGATCCGCGAATGTGGAACGATCACGTCGAGATGGTCGAGACGCAGGATCTCTTGCAGCACGTCCTGGTCGCGTTTCGGCAGCTGCGCCATTCCCCCTTCCCGGATTGCGGCATCGATGATCTTCGGCCCGGCATCCATGACCAGGACCCGGACTGCCGGGAAGCGCTCACCTTCGGCAATCGAGGCACGAAGGTCGTCCATCCAGAGGACGGCGCGATGGGTCATTTCCCATTCGGCGTAGACGGGGCGCGCGGGGATCAGCACCAGATCGGAGATCAGGCAGAAGTCCTCGGTGTCGGTATGGGTGCCCGGTCGGGTATCGATCACGACGAGATCGACGCCCCGCGCTTCCTCGGCCTCAAGGAGCGACAGAAGCCCTTCCACACTTTCCGGTGGCGAAAGGATCGTCAGGCTCTCCGGCCAGTCGGGCTTCTGCGCACCTTCCCAGGTGGCCAGTTCGAAGCTGTCGCGCCAACGGCCGAGTTGTGCGTTGACGTCACCGTCGATCAGGGTGACGCGGCGCCCGAGGTTCAGTGCTGCAGACGCGAGAAGCATGGCGGTCGTGGTCTTGCTCGATCCGCCCTTGGTCTGCACGATGGTAATGACTTGCATGAAATGACGCCTCCACAAACGGTACTCACTACCCCTGGCACCGACGCCCGGCGCTCTTTCATGACGCTGCGGAAGACGATGCACCGAAAGCAAGGCAAGGCAGAGCGAAGCCGTTGTAAAGGCGTCACTAATCCGTCCGGCGTCCGGTGCGCCGTTTAGGCATAAGGTTGCAGAAACGTCAAATGGGATGTGCCGGAAGTTGTAACACACCGCCGAAGCCTTCATGTTTCCTAAGGATTCCTGCAGCAATGATGCTGCGGCGCGGCGTTCGAGCAGCTCTGAGGCCTGCCCGCAATCGTGGCAGTTTGCCCTCCGGCCCGTATGACGGTTTGCATGTCTGCATGCCTGCATAGGTGACAGGCCGCATGGCTGCGTGGGAACCTGTCCGCATGGCTGGTCCGAAGGTCAGGCGACATCAGGCTTCCGTCGGGGGATGATCCCGAACTTGACCCGCCAACCAGCTGCATCCCGGACAATTTGCTTGCTTGCCTGTCTGCCTGCTTGCCAGTTCGGCCAGTGACGGGTTGACGCTGCGCCGATCTATCCTCTGGCTGCATGCCCAAAGCCGTTAATGGTCTTCCTTTGTCCGCCGTGGGCAGGCTTTGAAGCATCTAGAGACCCCTTCCCCGGCCCCTCTTCCCTTCCCGGGCAAGTCTTCCTTCAGACTATCATGCCCTTCCCGGCAGTCTCTCATGAAGGGACCGCACAATTCTGCAAAACCCAAGGTTTCAAGGCGCTCGACCACTTTGGTCTCGCGTTGCACGGAGGCCTGACGGCCGGGGCGCAGGGACGCAGTCGGCGGGCAAGCCGCCGACCCCTGACGCCATATTGAGTCCTCACCGGCTGTCCGGTTTCCGCACGCGGGCTCCTCTTCGGAGGAGCGGAAACCGGCCGGTGAGGACGGTTGGCAGGAACGGTGGTGTGTGGTACATGATGCGCAATGACTGCAAAACACATGTAATGATGCAATGCCACGCTCACGCCTGACCTCTGCCGAGACTACCGCCATCACGGCGCGGCTCCTCGCTGGTGAGAGCGTCGCGGCCGTGGCGAGGTCTATGGGCCGTTCCCGCCAGGCGCTGTCACGGATCAAGGGCAGCCTTGATCGGAAAGAGGTGCTGCGGCTTTCGGTGAAGCTCAACATCCGCATCACGGAAGACGAGCATGCAGCCTTTCAGGCGGTTGCCGAGGCAAGCGGTCTGACGGTTTCCGAGGCAGTCCGGCATCTGGTCAGACAGGCAAGCGATCGTCTGGCCATCCAGGCAGACGAGCTTGATGCCATCGCTGCAGCAAGGCGGGAGTTGTCAGCCGTCGGCAACAACCTCAACCAGATCGCCCGTCTGGGGGCGGTCGGACGCCTGACCTGGAATGCCCGCGATGCCACCCTCGTGCGCAAAGTGGGGGCGCGGGTCGATGATCTGGTCGAAGAGGTGGTCCACCTCCTCTCGGCGTTGAGGGCCAAGCAGGGACTTGGGGATCAAACCTCGTCCTTCGCCCCTGCTGCTGACGGCTCTGCCGAGGCGCCCAAATGACCCGGTCACCTTCCGTCGAAGATCTGGTTCTCGGTCATGTTCTTGACGACCGGCGGCGTGGACGCGGTGGCGGCGACAGTGCATCGTCCCGGCTCGGCACCAGGAAAGAACGTCAGACTCGGGCGCTTCTGAGAAACGCGGCTGGACCACGCGGCTGGCAGTCGGTCGTCAAACGCATTGCCGGCGGCAGTGCCCGAACGCCGCAGGAGTTGAAGCGCCTGCTCGACTATGTTGCCCGGGAAGACGGGGTGCAGAGCACCTGGTGCAATCTGGCGGGTTATGAGCGTGACTTCGATCCATCGCGAACGGGCCGGACGGCGGATATCTGGTCTTCAACCTGGACAGGTGCACCGCTACGGGGACATGCCGATCACATCGTCCTTAGTTTCCCGCGGGGGGCGGACGCAGAGCGCGCCGAGGTCATCGCCCGGGAATGGGGTCATGCCGTGTTCGGGTCCGGTGAGTATGGGGATGCCTGGCGCTATGTCGCTGCCCTTCACAAGGACACCGACCATCTGCATGCGCATTTTGTGGTCGACAAGCATGGCATCGAGGAAGGCCGCTTCCTGTCGATCTGTTGCCATGCCGCGCTGAACTTCGATGTGATGCGTGAACTTCACGCCGAGATAAGCCAGTCGCATGGGCTCAACATCCTCGCCTCGTCGCGCCTCTCCCGCGGCATTGTCGAGAACCCGCCGCGCCAGTCCGAGCTGCGTGCCTCGCGAGAGGGCGGGAAGTCCACGCCCCCTCCCCCGCCGCCGCTGTCCGACGGAGAGCGGAGCCGACGGCTTGCCGCGTTGCAGGGCTTTGCTCGCGAATACGAAACCTTGGGTGACCTTGCTGGTCTTGCCGCTGCAACCGGCGCCGAGGCGGGCACCTCTTCCTACCTTTCCCGGCTGGCCCGAGCGCTTGGCGCTTCTGCCGCCGCTCTCAGACAAGGAGTTCCCCTGATGCCCGATCACTCGCTTCATGCCGAAGGCGACCCCGCTGCACGGATTGAAGCTGCGCGCAGCGAGATGATCGCTTCCGCCACCGAGGCCTGGGAGGCAATTCGTGCCATGGAGCCCTCAGCTGACCGGGTCGACCTTGAACGGAGCTTTGCCGAACAGGCGCGCGCCTCCCTGAAACTCGCGCCTGACAGTGTCCTCCTAGCAGAGCATGCGCAGGTTGCTGATCGGAACACCGATCCCTACCACAACCCGACCCTCGCGTCGCTTGCGCGGCTGGAGCAGGGCCAGACCGAGGGCGCTTCTCTCGATGAAGGTCTACGCGCGACCCTTGCACATGTTCGCGACGAGATCGGCGAACGGCTGACGGCGCTGTTCTCGATCCGGGAAGATGAGCTTCGCATAGCCGGCACATCCGTCGAGGAAATGGTCGCCCGCTTCAGTTTGGCCGAGCGCAGTGAAGGCCAGCGGGCGAGCTGGATCACTGAGCAGCCGAATACGATGCAAAAGGTGTTCTGGATGGAAACGGAGCGCGCGCTCGGTCAGGAGGTTCGGGCAGAAGTCGCCGCCTTCAACTTTGCACCGGAACTGACCGAGGCCTTCGCGCGCGACCAGTTGCTGAGCGCCGATCGCCACATGAAGCTCTCCGAGGTGCCCGCGCTGGAAGCCATCGTTGACCGCCTGCATGACACCCTGAAACCCGAAGATCTCGACCGTGTTCGTTCCGGTGATCTCGCCCCGCTCAACGAGCAGGTCCGAGATCCAGCACTCCGGGCCGCCGTTGCACATGAGCTGAAGAATGAGGGTGACCTCGGTCAATCGGGTGAGATCGGACCCTGGGCGGACCTGGCACGGGCGCAGCATCGCGCCGCCGAACTGGGGCAGCGCGACCGCGCCGTTGGGCGCGACACCGGCCACGAACTCTGAGGACAGACCCATGCTTTCGAACCTCGACACCGCCTGGCGTTATCCGCTGGCGCTGCTCCTTGGCCTTCTGACCGGTCTCTACATCGGCGGCATGTTGGCAACGATCTATGTGATCACTGCCTTCCGGGAGAGCCTCGATACGCTTAGCCCCATGGGCCCCTGGTTCCTTCGCTACGCCTGGGTCGACCTCGCCGCCCGGCCTTCGGTCCTGCAGGGCGCATTGATCATCACCGGTGCTGTGACGGTCGCGCTGACGCTCGTCGGTCTTGCCGGGGTGCATCGCGGCCGCCTCAACCAGTATGACGACGCGCATTTCCAGTCGCGCCGCGAGTTGAAGCGCAACCGGATGGTCGGAACCCTCGCTCAGAACGGCTTCATCTTCGGCAAGCTCGGCCTCCCGAAATCCGACGCGCCCTTTGTGATGGCGCCGCCCGACCGTTTCCCGCATGCGATGATGATTGCACCGACGGGCCGCGGGAAAGGCGTCGGCTTTGTCATCCCGAACCTCCTGCACTTCTCGGGATCGGCGATCATCCTCGACGTGAAGGGCGAGAACTTCGCCAAGACCTCGATCCACCGCAAACATGGACTGAAGAACGGCATTTGGTACTTCTCGCCCTTCGATGAAGACCGAGGTTCGCACCGGTTCAACCCACTCGCCCGGATCGCCGCCCTGCCCTCTGCCGAGCGTCAGTATACCGCGCTGAACTCGATGGCCGATCTCTTCCTCATCCCGGAAGGCGAAAGCGCCCAGAGCTTCTTCAATGCCGGCAAGCGGCTCTTCATCGCCTCGTGCCTCTACGCCATCGAACAGCGCCGCCCGACCTTGGGCTTTGCCGGTGAAATCATGGCCGGGGGTGGCGACAAGAAGAAGAGCTACACGGCCATTGCCGAGACCACGAATATTCCGATCGTCTCCCGCACCTTCCTGGAGATGGCCGACGTCCCGGAGAAAACCCTTGGGGCCTATGTGTCTGTCATCCAGGGATCCGGGCTCGAGCTTTGGAACGACCCCGCGGTCGACCGGGTGACATCAGTCAGCGACTTCGATTTTTCAACCTTCCGCCGCGATCCCCAAAGCCTCTACATCGTCGTCCAACCCGAGCACCTGAAAACCCTTGCCCCCCTCGTCCGCCTCCTCTTCGCGGATGCAATCGCCTCTCTCCAGCGCCGTGAGCCGGGACCAGACGAACCCCACGCTGTCATGTTCCTGATGGATGAATTCGACCAGCTCGGACGTCAGCCTCTCGTGCTCTCTTCCATCAAGACCATCCGCAGCTTCGGCGGCCGGTTCTTCATCATCTCCCAGACCATTCCCGGCCTCGATGACATCTACGGCGAGACTGGGCGCCGCTCCCTGCAGGGAGGTGCCGGCGTGCAGATCTACATGACGCCCCAGGATGACCGGACGGCCGAGGTGCTGTCGAATGCCTTGGGGCGTTCTACCATCACCGCCGTGACTGAAAGCCAGTCGCGGGTTCGAGCCTTGGAGGACAGCGCCAATGTCAGCAGGCGGTCCGAGGAGCGGCCGTTGATTTCGGCGAACGAGGTGCTGCGGTTTCCACTGGATGAGGTGTTGGTTCTGCCGGAAG